>Ga0247727_10003939_pt1 | contig 32196 bp, 31 predicted proteins | sample WisWelCaveWW1625_FD_202498 | JGI IMG/M metagenome (GOLD analysis project Ga0247727, IMG submission 202498) | Biofilm microbial communities from Wishing Well Cave, Virginia, United States - WW16-25 | ecosystem: Environmental > Aquatic > Deep subsurface > Groundwater > Cave microbial mat | place...
CGGAGTGCTCATGGCTCAGTTCCGGTAAACATCGCTTAGATTGGCCCCTTTGCCAGGCTCGGCACGCAGGACCAATTCCCACTTCAGTTTAAGCCCCGACAAAGACGCCGCATCCTGGAGGAGCGAATGCGCGGTCCTCTGCCGCCGCGCACAATTGCGCACCTAAGACGACACGCCCGAGCTGCCGGCATGACGTCGGCTACACGGGGAGGGGGTGATCGGAGGGTCGTCCACCATGCAGTTGAACCGGCTCGTGATGCTCGCCGTGGTAGCGGTCATGGCGTTTGCGCTCATGGGCTACCTTGTCACCCCGCCGAGCTACCTTCCCCCTTACTGGCCGTGAACGGTACCAGGTACCTGGTGGCTACCGAAACGGTGGTAGCTACCGCGACGGCTCTGTTCGGCCATCATGTAGTAAGCTCAGCGCCCCGCGCGAACCGGGCGTCGCCGACGATGCAATTTCAATGACTTAGGTCGTCTGCTGTCTGCTACATCCTTGCCGAACAGAGCTACCGCGACAGCCTAGCGCGGAACCGGATGCCGAAAGAAGTTCCCGACGAGAAATCGATTTCGCGGCGTCGCCCACCCCGTTGAACGAAAGGAGGGTGTACCCATCGTGTGGAATAGTCAACGCCAAGTGGCCTGCCCACTACCGCCATGTCGGCTCCTCCAGGGGTGCTCCAAGCACAGGGCAAAGGGGACCATTGCATGTGGGCAACCCGTGAACGTCGCACCGCTTGGCCGGAACTTCTCTTGCTGGCACTCTTGCCCTGTGTGGCCCGAGTACCGCGTCCGCGTCCGTTGCCGGGGCCTCTACTGCCGTAGCGCGGCACGCATTGCGCTGGCACATGCGAGACCGCACCTCGTATTTGAGTACACGCCCCGCCTTCGCCAGGGCGGCCGGCGCCGGAGACATGTCTCGCTTTTCATAATGTATGTGGACGGAGTGCGCGCGCCGCGTCCGTTTCCGCTACGATCTCCTGACCTCGGAGATGGGGGTGCCGCTGCAGCGGTGCCGCTCAGTCAGGAGCCGAGGGGTCGCAGTCCGATCGTTCCGCGTGGCAGGCGGCCAGGCCAGCCGAGCGTCAATGCGGGACCTGGATGCGGCAAAGTCGCTTCGGACCACCCCGGCTGGCTGGCGGCAAGACCTACCGAGCGTCAGTCGGAACCCGGATGCGACCGAGCAAGGGCGTTCGTTCGCCTTAAGCGCACGAGAGGCCAGGGCCCACGGGCAAACGAACGCCCCGCTCCTCCTCGGACGCGCAAACCCTCGGGGGCGAAGCCCCGCGAGGTCGAAGCTGTCTGAAGAAAGCCGATGCCCATGCAAGATGACGCAAAAGCGAAAGCCGGCAGAAGCTGCCGGCCTCGCAGTAATCCTATGGTGCCTCTCGCTTGGGCAGTAGTTGGCCCGGCTCTGCGACGCGACCCCGGGGGGCTGGGGGGCTGAGTATTCCGAGGCCTCATCGCGAACCGGGCCGAGAGGCAACGCTGCCAAGCTTGCAAGTCATTGCGGCGCTACAGCGGCGCGCCCGCGACCGCATTTTGACCGAAAGGAGGTGATTTCGGTTGTCCCCAACTTGGAGCCTCTCGCGGAGCGGCGCCCGGGAGTCCGTGGCCGCGTAGGCGCCGGGCTCGCACTTGGCTATCATCGCCCCATCACTGTGCAGAAACCGACGTGGACGAGGCGATGCCGCAGAACCCCGAAGCCATCCTTGAAGGCAAGAACCGCCCCTTCACGGGCGAGGAATTCCTCCAATCCCTGCGCGACGGGCGCGAGGTCTACATCTACGGCGAGCGCGTGAAGGATGTCACAACCCACCCCGCCTTTCGCAATGCTGCGGCTTCCGTCGCCAAGCTCTACGACGCGCTGCATTCTCCGAAGTCGAAGGATATCCTGACTACGACAACGGATACAGGATCCGGCGGTTATACTCATCGGTTCTTCAAGGCCGCCCGCTCCCGCGAGGACGTCATCGCCCAGCGCGATGCGATCGCGGCCTGGGCACGCATTACCTACGGCTGGATGGGCCGCAGCCCGGACTACAAGGCCGCGTTCCTCAACACGCTCGGTGCCAACGCCGAGTTCTACGGCAAGTTCGCGAGCAATGCGCGCGCCTGGCACAAGCGGGGGCAGGAGGCCGTGCTCTATCTCAACCACGCCCTCGTCAATCCGCCCATCGACCGCAGCAAGCCGGTCGAGCAGGTCAAGGACGTCTACATCACGATCCAGAAGGAGACCGACGCCGGCATCTATGTGTCCGGCGCCAAGGTCGTGGCCACCAACTCCGCGCTCACCCACTACAACTTCCTCGGCCAGAACATGGGCCAGGAAATCGTCGATCCCAGCATGGTGGTGATGTTCATCGCGCCGATGAACACAGCCGGCATCAAGCTGATCTGCCGGCCGAGCTACGAGTTTGCTGCAGCGGCCACCGGCTCGCCGTGGGACTACCCGCTCACCTCGCGCTACGACGAGAATGACGCCATCTTCGTTTGCGACAACGCGTTCATCCCATGGGAGAACGTGATCATCCATCGCGACGTGGAGCGCCTCAAGGCGTTCTATCCGCAATCGGGATTCGTCAATGGCTTCACCATGCAGGGCGCGACGCGGCTTGCCGTGAAGCTCGATTTCATCAGTGGGCTGCTCTACAAGGCGGCGCGCGCGACCGGCGTGGAGGCGTTTCGCGGCGTGCAGGCCCAGATCGGCGAGGTGATCGGCTGGCGCAACCTGTTCTGGTCGCTCTCCGATGCCATGGCCTGCAATCCCGAGCCGTGGGTAAACGGGGCCGTGCTGCCCAATATCAGAGCGTCGACCGCCTACCGGCTTTTCATGACGGAAGCCTATCCAGCGGTGCGCTCGATCATCGAGAAAGTGATAGCGTCCGGGCTCATCTACCTTCCCTCCCACGCGCGCGACTTCAAGAACCCGGACATCGACAAGTACCTTGCCCGCTACGTGCGCGGCTCGAACGGCATCGACTACAAGGAGCGCATCAAGGTGATGAAACTTCTTTGGGACACCGTGGGCAGCGAATTCGGAGCGCGGCACGAGCTCTACGAGATGAACTACGCCGGAAGCCACGAGCTGGTGCGTCTCTTCCCGCTGCATCAGGCGCAGGCTTCCGGCGCGCTCGGGGAGATGGTGGCGTTCGCCGAGCGATGCATGGCCGACTACGACGAGGACGGGTGGAGGGACCCTGACTATCGCAATGGCGATGACGTAAGCGTCATCGACAAGCGTTGACCATCGCTACCAGCAGCTCCGCGGGAGGCATGCGCAGTGGGAATCGGGCACCCGGATGCGGAAGCGCATGGGTGCCCGATAGATCAGAGCGTGGGAGGTCATCCGCCCCGACCGCAACGAGACAACGGGTCAGAGCAGGCCGATCCGTCGTGTTATCTCTGCTCCACACCGGACGCACGCCGCATGAACCTGGGCCGGCCCTCGAGCCCGGGCTGTCCCATTGCCGGCCTCAACACCAGGCCCGCGACGGCCTTCTGCTCGTCGCTGAGGGAGGCGTAGAACGGCCGGAATGCGTCGGCGAGCGCCTTGGCGCGTTCCGCACGCTCGGTCATGCGCTGGCTTTTGCGGTCGAGCCGTTCGGCCAAGGACGGACGCCCGGCTCGGTCAGGCGAGAATGGGCGTTCGGCGCGCTGCTGCAGCCTATCCCGCCGGTCGGCGCGGAGTCGCTGGCGCGCGGCAAAGTTGGCGCGGAACTGCGCTTCGACAGGTGCCCACAGCTTCAGCTGCGCGTCGTTGAGCTTCAGCGCCTCCTTGATCATTGCCATCCGGCCATCCTGCAGCCGGGCTCGAACCTCGGGGGACGGGCCGTCCACTCGCGGCTGGACCTGCGTCTGCGCGACACCCAGCGTGGTTGGGACCGAGGCCAGCAACAGTACCGTGGCCACCGCCAATCCAGTTCGACAGACCTTCATTCTGCTCCTCCTTCGCTGACATTTCCCCACTGGTGATCTGAGCCGAGAACGAGTTTCGCAAGGTTTTCCCGTCGGTTCCTCCTCGTCAACGATTCAAGCGAGCCGTTCGGAATCTCTGGATAATCGATGCGAAGCAATTGCTTACTCCCCCGCGACTCATAGACCGTCCGCTATCCGACAACCACGATGGTCGAAGGCGTGACATGCAGGGCCAACAGGACCAACAGGCAACGCTGTTCTCCCAGATTACACTCAAGTATGGGCCGGCCAACATCCTCGGACGTGCTATTCTGGCGACCGAGCAACTCGCGCGGGCCAAGGGAGTGGTCCTGTCATTTGCCACGGCGCGTGAATTGTTGGCAGTCAATGAGGCGAACCGCGACACCTGGCTACCCCTCATCAGCGTATTCGACGCCAGGTTCAACGAGTTCGACGAGACCAACGCCTTCTTCATTCTGGGGCGGGATCCAGCCGGAGATGTGGTCGCCTGTCAGGCCGGGCGGCTCTATGAATGGGAGCACACGAACTTCAAAGATGAATGCGAAAGCCTCAAGCTCTTCTATCGTGACCCTTGTTCAATGAAGCTGCCAGGCGAGCGGTGGGTCGTGTCGGCATTGGCAGCTCGCGGCACGGCGGGCCGCGTGGCCTTCTCTGGCGCGGCGTGGTATCGCCGCGACTATCGGGGCATCGGGCTCGTCGAATATCTGCCTCGCCTCTCTCGCGCGCTCGCCAAGGGGCTTTGGGATACGGACGTCACGGTCACGGTAATGGCAGACAACAACGTCCGGAAGGGCGTGTACCCCCGCAATGGCTATCGCAACGCCGAGTGGGCCGTGGAAGCGACCAACGGCCGGATGGGAACGCTTCGCTACGCGTTCTTGTGGTCCAAGGCGGCCGAGATGATCGAGGATCTCGAGCAGTTTCTAGGCAACCTGGTCCCGGAGCGCGATTCGACGCTCCGCGCTGTTGGCCGAAAATAGAAAACGCGTGCCGTCGCGTGCCGTACATGGAAGGAGCAGCCGCCGGTACCTGCGCCGCACCCGTCCACGCGACGGCCAATAGATGCTGGCATCGATGTCGGTCAGGACCGGGCAGTTCAAGCGCAGCGTCGCACGATGGCTCTTGGCGACCCAGAGCCAATATTGCGTGTCCGGTTGGTCCTCGATGGGATGGCCGATGGCCGACGTGAACCAGCTCTTGTCGGGAACGTGAAGGCCGTCCCCAATGGTATCGAAGAGCAACCGGCCGGACGCGCTTTGGCGAACGACCAGGAACCTCCTCAAAAGTTGCCGCGAGGCGCACTTGACGAGCGCCGGCTCGTTGAAGCGGCCCTCGTTCCTGGCCCAAATCTCCAGCAGGCCACGCAGCGGTGAGCCGGTCGAAAGCTGATCCAGTGAACACGGCCTCTCGGCAATATTTCGGCTGAAGCCGCGCTGCTGGGTGAGCTCTATCAGCCGAGCAATGGCCGCCGCCGCAGACGTGCAGATCTCGGCTGGCCGGTTCTCACCTTCGAAATCGATCAGCACGCGCCTCGGGTTATGGTCGGCAAGCCAGTAGAAGACCGCGGCCAGAGCCACCTCCGAGACTACCCGGGGATGGAGCCGGACGGTTGCATCGCTGCCAAGGCTGCGGCCGGCAACGAAACCCACGTTGCGGACGAGGTCGGCCGCCAAACCCCCGCCATAGTGAGGGCAGGAGAGCCTACGCCGCAACTCGACGGAACGCGCGTCCCAAGTCGCACCCCGATCGTCGAACAACAGCCACTCGCGTCGCAGCGGGTGCATCACACTCTCCGCCTTGCAGCCTCTCGGCCTCCGCACACGACTTCCGCAGGCCGCATTTGATCACAACGAGTTCGTGGGCGAAAGTACCTCGCCGGCGGTCAAGGGGCCAGTATTCCGAAACTCACGCGTGCAACCGCGGCATGGCAGTGCCCGCCGCGGGCACGCTTACGCGGACGGCGGCCGTTTGCCTGGACCCTGACCGTGGTGCCCCGGAGAACCGAGGACCCGGATATGCGTGCGCCCAGCGCAGCATGTCTTCGGCTCCGGGGCCCGGCTGCGGCATCCGATCGGTGTCCGGGTGCGCGAAGAATTGATCCATTTCCGCCGAGATGCCTCCTGCCAGGGCTCTCCAGCCTCCAGCGAGGGAGTCAAAACGAACCGCCGGTGGTGAAATCCCCACCGTCGCCGCCGCTGCTCGACTCGCCGGCCGACCAGTCGCCGCGGCTTGTCGGCTCGCGCCATTCCCCGCCAGAAGGGCCACTGGTGCCTGAGCCGGGGATCGGGAATGGAAAGGGCGAGGTCGGGTAGCCGAAGTCCGGCCGGCCGAGGGGGCCTCGGTTGCTGTAGCCGCCCCGCAGCACGTCCCACAGCACCCCGCCTGCCGCACCGGCCAAGACTTGCCTGAGGGCATCGGCGATGGCGTTGTCGTTGCCGAAGGTGGCGTGCGGATGATCGTAGCCTGCGCGGCGAAAGCGATCGCGCACCTGCTGGACATCGAGCCGGCGCTGCGCCAGCTCCTGGGCCGTGCGGCGCAGGCCCGCGATCTCCGAGTCGGCGTTGGCAACCTGCCCGTCGATGCTTTCGAGCTTGCGGACGATCGCGTCGTCGGCGCTCGTCGAGGTCCGGCGCGCCTCCAGATAGAGTGCAGCCAGCTGATCCTTGCTGTCGGCCGAGGCGATGGTCGCCATTGCCTCCTCGTAGGCTGGGTTCGAGCCGCCGGAAACCAGTGCGCCGCGCTCCTCATCGATCTTCTGCAGCTGGCCTTGCTTCTCCTGCACCGCCTTATCTGCCGCCGCAAGCTTGTGGCGGGCCGCGGCCAACGCCTGCTCCTTCGGTTCGATGCCGGCTTCGACCATCGCGCTCCGCTCGATCTCCGACAGGGCGGTCAGCCGCTCCGTCGCAGTCGCCCGCTTCGCGGTAGCATGCTCCCGCAGGCGCAGCGGGATCTCGATCAGCGCCGCGTAGTTGGCGCGCACATCGCCGAAACCGATGAAATCCGCGACCATGCGGTCCATGAATCGGGGGAAGTTGCCGGCATTGTAGCGCCCCGTCCCGAAGCCGCGGCGCCAGAGGTAGATGAACAGCGCGTCGTCGTCGTAGGGCTTCTTCTTGGCGCCCAGATCAGACTCCGAAAGCGCCGCCTTCTTCTCCGCCTCGCTGGCGATGGCGTTGGCGTCGTCGCGTACCGTTTTCGCCTGCCGCCACGCCGCCAAGGACTGCACCTTGGTCTCGACATCCGCGCGCAGGGCCTCTACCGCCGCGAGTGCCTCTTCAACCAGCTTGGCAGCGGCATGGCGTCCCGCCTCGGCACCTGCCACCTCCCCGAGGAGTTCCTGCCGGCGCTCGGTGACGCCGGCGATCCGCCGGCGATAGTCGTCGAGGAGCTGAACCGCGCGGCGCTCGCCGGCGTCGAGGTTTTCGACCAGCCGGCCCGCGGCCATTTCGTCGAGCTTGACGCGGGCCAGCTCGCGCAGGGCCTCGCCCCTCTCCTTGCGCAGCCGCTCGGTCTCGGCGACAGCCGAGCGCAGCGCCTCGTCGAGCTCGCCTTCCTCACGGTGAAGCTTGGCAATCGTGCTCTCGATCGACCCTAGCGTCTCCCGCCCGGTCCTCATGGGCCCGCCTCACCACTTCGTAATATGACCGCCCTCAAACGGCATCTGGTATTCGACCGCGAGCGTGCCACGCCGTCTTACTCCAAAACGGTTCTTCTGCACGATACCGTCGTTCGCCTTATCCTGGCGAACCGCCTCAAAGACCGCCTCGGGAACGCGCACACCGAACCTCGTGACCGTCTCCGTCTCGCCGGTCTCCTCGTTGCGGATCGGAAGACTGAGCTTGCGCCCGTCCGGCGCAATTGCCTCCACGATCAGGTAGTAGTTTTTCACCCCGCTTCTGCCCGGAGGACGGCGCCAGACCGCGGTGGGCTCACCCGGGCGGGATACGATGGTGAGCGTGTATTCGCGGGTCAGCTCCTCTCTGAGGGCGATCAGCTCTCCCTTGACCTTGGAAGCACCGGCACGGCTGCCGTTGCGGATTTCCCGCTCGCCATCTGCCAGCAGCGCGTCGGCCTTTTGCTTGGCAGCAGCGTCGGCGGCGATGGCGACGAGGACATCGGCGTGGGCCTGGCGCAGGGCCTTGGGCAGAGTCTGGGTGATCTCGACGCGCGCCTTCTCCTCGGCAAGCCTGGCCGGCCGTGCCACCAGGAAGTAGTAGCCCCAGGCAACGGCGGCGAGCAGCACGGCAAGGGCGCCGACGCGTTTGCCGTACGCCTCCCTTTTTGCCCAGGCCGTCAGCAGCGATCGCTTCCAGCCGCTCGGCGGCGGGGTGTAGACGAAACGGCTCTCCTTCAGGGCCTTCACGCCGTCGGCCAGCACGTGGTCCGGCACCTCGATGCCCTGGTCGTGGTAGATCTTGCGCAGCCGCGCGATCAGCCCGGCCTCACGCTCCTCCTCGTTCAACTCGCGCTGCACCAAACCCTCGCGGTGGCGCAGCGTGTCCACCACGTCCATGGCGATCATGACGTCATCGAGCGTCTGCGGCTTGACCGGGGCAACCGCGGTCTCGGCCATCTCTGCACCTCGCAATGGCTGATCAGGCCGCGGCAGGCAGCGCGTCGCCGGCCGCAACGAGGCGCGCCATGCGCTTCTTGCCCTCTTCCACCGCGTCGCGGATCTCGGCCGAATTCTGCGTCGACAGCTTGCGCATCTCGGCAATGATCTCGGTTGAGCGCTCCTGGAAGGTGACCACGCTCTCGACCAGCTTCTTCACCGCATCCGCCCTGATGGTCGGGCCGTAGCCGCTGCGGACTGCCGCCTCCTGCACCTTGTCGCCGATCTCGGACAGCGTTTCCAGGCTCTTCGACATGCCTTCCTTCATGGCCTCGAGCGTCTTGGTCGACTCGTGCAGACCGAACATGCCGGTGAAGGACGCCTTGAGCGCCGTCAGGACGCTGTCGTTGGTCGAGAAAAACATCACGGCCTGGCCATAGACACGCTCCTTCGCCGACGTCGTCTGCATCAGCCGCGCCATGACGACCTCGGTGGTGTTGTAGGAGATCGTCATGTTGTCGGAAAGGTCCTTGGCGATCTGGTAGCGCTTCTCTTCCTCCTGGGTCCGGCGCAACTCCTCGTCGCGGGCGAGCTCCAGCTTCGCCCGTTCCGCCGGCTCGGTGCCGGAGAAATTGGCGACCTTCTCGGTGGCCGCCTTCAAGTCTTTCCGGACCGCCTCGAGCTTTGCCTTTGCCTGCTTGAGGATTTCCAGCGACATCACCTCGGCATGCTTTAGGGCACCGCGATAGTCGCGGTAGGCGTCGAGAATCTTGGCCTCTCGTTCGATCTGGTTCTTCGTCTCCTTGGTGACCGAAAGGTAGGTGTGGCGGATTTTGTCGAAGCGGTCGGAGATGTCGCCGCGCGCAATCTTCATCCACATGTTGGTGCCGCGCTCGAAGATGTCGATCTTGCCGTCGGAGACCTGATCCACCAGCCGCTTGGAATCATCCCGGATCGAGTTGAAGCCGTTGGTGATGTCGTTGTACCGCTCGCCGATCTCCATCTTCGAGGTCTGCTCGCGCACCACCTCGTTGAAGACCTCGGCTTGACCGAGCGTACGCGCAATGAGCGCGATCTTGTCCTTGTCCAGGTCCGATATCTTCTCCAGCAGAGCGTTGATGGGGGCAGGCTCCAGCTTTTCGGGCATCAGCCCCATTTCTCGCAACGCGCTGGATGCTTTGTCCAGGTATTGCAGCGGCGACTTGATCGCGACTTCGGCCATGTCATCCACCTCTATGATCTAGTTCCGAATCTGGGTTGGCTCAGTTTGCACAGGCACCGACTTGCAGCCCGTCAGGAAGATTTTGGAAATAGGGCCAAACAAGGCCCACAGTCCTCAGCAGATCAGCAATGGCCGCAACCCGAACGTTTACCCGGAGTTGTGTGAAAGGACTAGATCACGGTTGCCTCGCGACGCCGGTTGGCTCGCCGTGGGCCGGGCGACAAGCGAGAATATCGGCCCCACTTGCCGGCACTTCCGATCCGGATGCGTGGCCCGCCGGCATCGTCCTGTACCGTGGCACTCTCGGATGCGGGCGGGCTCAGGGGCGAAACTCAGCTCGCAGGTCTAGCGGCAGCAGCTGCCGAAGGATGGGCGGTGGTTGATGTGGATGGTCTTGCCCGTTGTCACCGTCCGCGTTGGCAGCGATACGGTCTGTGCGACTCTTTGGGTTTGCCGCAAAATCATAGTGCGGTGGTGAACTCGTGTGACAACATTTACTCGCGTAATCGGCTGTACCCGCGTGACATTGACGACGCGCGTGACATGCCTCTGGTACTTAGTCCTGTTCACGTCCTTGTAACGGGTGACATTCTTCACGCTCCGCACGGTCTTGTACTTGTAGACCGTATTCGTCTTCGTAATAGGCGCTCGCCTGCAGTCCACGCACTGAGCTTCAGCTGGCGCCGGCATTGCCATCGATGCCGCAACGGCCATCGCCGCCACGCCGCACAGTCCCTGCGCAAATTTCATCATCTTCCGATCTCCAAGCTAGCTCGACCAGGGTTCCACCGCGATACCGATTACGGAGCAGAGGCTTATCCGCATCAATCAGATGATCCCCTCAACCAAACGGTGGAAGATGCTGGGATCGCGTTAGAAAATGCCGCACCTTTGTGGCCGGTTTGCCCGCGTTTGGCCCTAGCGCGGCCATCCTGCGACCACCAAGTGGGGCCGCGGGCGCAAGAAGAACGCAAACGTGGGGAGTTCCAACAATGCGCAAAGCCTTCCTGGCGGCCACCGCGGCTGCCCTTGTCGCTGCGTGGTCGCCCGCTGCCATGGCGGCACGGACGGATTGTCAGCCGCAAGCTATCCGTGATCTGCAGCGCCTGTCGCCGCAAGGGCACGCCATCTACGCTGCCATGCCGGACAAGCGGCACTTCCTGCGGTTCCTGACCTGCGATGACGTCGTGCTCGGGCTTTCCACCGCCGTGCACGAGTCCGTCCATTTGCTGACCGGCGAGAAGGATGCCTATCCTCTCATCGACGGCGGGGCAGTCCGACGCCCGCACGAGGGCTTGCGGTTCTTCGCGCCGCGCGAAATTGCCAAGAGATTCGATCCACGCGACATCTACGTGCAGAACTACCTGCGCCGCGGGGCAGCCAGCTCGGAGGACGATTTCAGCTTTCTCTTGGACGAGCTAAATGCCTACAGCCATGACCTCCATTCGGCGGTGAAGCTCGTGCCTCTGCGGCGGGCTGATCGCGAAGTCGGCCACCGCGATGGCCTTGCGGCTCTGATGTCTTTTGTCATGAGCTACGCGGACACGGCCCGGCAATCGGTGCCGGCGACGTGGGACGGCCTGCAGCGTCCGGAGACGAAGATGTTGGTCCAGACCCTGTGGACGCAGGCCGAAACCGTGCTTGCATCATCCTGCGGCATCCCGGCGTTCGGACGCGAGGATCGAAAACACATCGGCTTCTTGTGCGATCGAAGGAACGGCGACGCACTCACCCACCTGCTGGGCCGTGCCCCGATCTGTCCTGCCGCGTGCCTACCGGCCGGAACGGCATCTGCCGGCGGAAGCATCGCACGCTGACGCTGCGCAGGGGCATGGTGCGGTTCAGTCCGGTGGTCGTCAGCCGGCCAGAAAAAGGGCGATCGTGACAAAGACGATGTGGCTCGTCAGGAAAATAAGCCCAGCTTTGGCAAGTATGGACAGCATGCCCTGCTCCGCAAATCAAAAGTCCTTGCCCACAAGCCCCGCGCAACGGCTGCGGCGGCGTGAGCGCGTTCGGCTTGCTCGCGCTCAGCGCCAGGCCGCTAACCGCCTCAGTCAGTCAGCACCTCCCGCAAACCCGACCGCTGACTGAGGCCTCCGGGCGCTACTGCCGCAAACGAATGCGGTCACCGATGTACTCGAATGCGGGCGCGGTCTGCAGAGTCTCCTTGAGGACATCGACCGTGACGCGAACGCCGTCGTCGCGCCGCTCGACGTGAAAGGCCGAAAGGGGCAGCGCAACATCTCTCTCGCCGATGCCGAGAAAGCCTCCGACACCGATGACAGCGGCATGGATCCGGCCATCGGAGCCAATCAGGAGGTCTTTGATTGTGCCGATCTTTTCACCCGCACGATTGTGGACGTCCCTATTGTGGTAGACGCCGATCGGCATCCAATCGGGCAAGGCCTTGGTCAGGTAGGTGAGCCTGCTGGGCGCAATTGGAGCACTCGGCACGATTTGCGTCGGAGCGGTCGCGGTTTTTGGCTCAGTTGGCGATTGACCGCCTGGCAGCAGATACCAGAGCAGGCCGCCCAGCGCGAGCAGCGGCAGGACCCAGTACGGCCAGTTAGAGCCAATCCCAGTTTCCCTTGTCTCGCTGGCCATCCGATGCATGCCCGGCGTTGTCGATCGAGAATAGGTGTGGGCGGGCTGAGGGGCATCATAGGTCCGCGTCTCGGTGGGCCGAGCGGTGTCGCCCTCGTGCAGGCGGACCCTCGAACTAAGAAGGTCGGAAAGGCCACCAGGCATTGCGGCCGCAATCTGATCCTTCTGCCCCATGAGCATGCGGGCGAGACCGTTTGCCTCGAGGCCCGCGGCTCGCTGCTCGCGGCCAAGGACGCCGAGTATCACAGGAGTAAGCAGGCCCATAAGAGTTCGCGTGGAACCCTCGCCGATGCCTACGAACCTGCTCAGCGTGGCAACAAGCGTGTTGAGTACGCCTCCTCCAAGCAGCGAAGCAAGAAGGCCGCCGCCCTTGTCGGCGACCTGTGCGGATCCGCCCAGAGTCGCGGCCAAATTCGACAGCATGCCGGCGGGCTGTTCAGCAATCGCATCCGCGATTTGCCGAGCACCGCCAGGCTTGGAGGCAAGATCTGAAAGCCCGCCGAGAATTGCCGGCACCACAGCGCTTACGGCGCTCTGCGTAGTGCCTCGGTCAAGCCCGGAGATGGAGGCCATTTTGCCGATGAGTTCGGGGGTCAGGAAGCGGGAAATGGCCGATACGATGTTCTCAGACATTAAGAGGGTTCCTTTCTGGAGCTCGAAGCGCTGGCGACGGGTCTGCGCGACCTGAGGGGACGTGCAAGCGGCGCCCACCAACCCCTCATTCTCGGCCTCATTCTCGGCCTTGCTTGTCACCAAGACCGCAGGCGGCAACGTCGCTCATGCTGGATGTGGCGGATATTGGGGACGTCACCCAAATTGCGAGACAAGACTCCCGACCCGCCCGCTGCGGCTCGCAGGCGGCAGCAATGGAGCAGGCGAAGAAAGGTGTCGGTTGTCAGACGTCCAAATTGCCGCCCACCCCGCGGATCAGCAGTCAGCCGTCTCAATATTGGTACTTTTGCCGATGTCGAACCTTGAAATTATCGCCCAATCTTTCGGCTGCAGGGTGCCTCCTCCTTCCCTCGAGGGGCTAAAAGGGCGTCCTCCCCCGTGCCCTTCCCTGCCAACTGACCGCGCCCCGACACGCTATTACCGTTCGGGGCGCGGTACTGTTGTTGCACCATTAAACCTCTTCTGCCGAAATCTTTGGAATGTGCGGCACCGACGCCTACGGTGAACGCGGTTGCACTTCAGGACGGAACCGCGACAAAGATGCCCGCTGCTCCCCATAGACAGGCTTCCGATGGCGCTAGGCGCCAGTTCCCGCTCCATTGCCGGCAGCCCACCCGAGGCTCGGAACGATCTCATGGTTCTCCTCGTGAGTTTCCGGGATTCTGCCGATTTGAGCGCGGGGGCAAGTCTGTAGGCTAAGGCAAAGGCGACGTCGGGGGAGCCGGCGGACATGCAGAGCATTCTATGACACGCATCTTGATTGCGGACGATCACGAGGTGGTTCGGTCGGGCCTTCGTTCCATCCTGGAAGCTCAACCGAGGTGGGAGGTCGTGGGGGAAGCGGCGGACGGCAAGGATGCCATTCGCAAGGCCATCGAGCTCAAGCCCGACGTTGCCGTGCTCGACTACGCCTTGCCGCTGGTAAACGGCGTCGAGGCAACGCGCCAAATTCGCGCCCGCGTGCCCACCGTCGAGATCCTGATCTTTACGATGCACGACAACGAGAAATTGATCTACGACCTGCTCAAGGCCGGAGCACGCGGCTATCTGCTCAAATCGGACGCCAAACATTCGCTGCTGGCGGCCATCGAGTCGCTGTCGGTTCACCGACCCTTCTTCACGGCAAAGGTTTCGGAGACGCTTCTGGAATCCTATCTCACGAAAACCGGATCCGCAGAAAACGTCCTGAGTTCGCGGGAGCGCGGCGTCATTCAGCTCATCGCCGAAGGCAACAGCAACAAGCAGATTGCGAATATCTTGAATATCAGCGTCAAGACGGTGGAGACGCATCGCGCCGCGGCGATGCGCAAGCTGAACCTGACTTCTGCTGCGGCGCTCGTCCGATACGCGATTCGCAACAAGATCATCGAGGCCTGACCTCGAACCGCTCCCTCTGGGTATCTCCCGACGTTCGCGCTGCGGTCCGAGCCCACGCTGCGAGCTTGAGCGACGCCGATATGCGTAATCAGCGCGATGCGTTTTGAGGAATCGTCCCGATCACCTCCACGGTTGCGCATACATAAGCTGGTCCGACCAGTAGGTCCGAGGGCCAGCCATGTCGACCGCAAATCCAGAACCTTCAAGAGCTACCGCCGTGAGCCTGCGCGCGCGATCTGCGGGCTCAGCGAGCCGGGGGAACAACAGTGGGCAGGTCCGCTCGCTAGCCACCTCTTTGCTCGCATCCCTGGCAACACTGGGGATCGTGAGTACCTGCGCGGCCGACTACGCCGGCGGCACCGCCAGCAGTTCGCCGCCCGCCAAGCGCGCCGAAGTCTTGCAACTCTCCCATCCCCCCGGCCGTGCTCCGAAATTGCATCTGGCTGACATCGGGGAGAATTGGCCACGGTCCCTCTTTCAAGGTCTTTTCGGAATCCCGCAACGAAGCGAGCCACGTCACTCGCCCCGGCCTATGGTTGAGCGTCGATTGCCGCGGCGGGAGCCGGAGCGGGAGGTGCGCAGGCGACAAAACACGACGCAATCCCCTGCCCGCAGGACGGAGCATCAGAAAAATGGCCGTGCCAATGATAACGGGACGTACCGCACCATGTGCGTGCGCCTTTGCGACGGATACTACTGGCCGATAAACTTCGCCACCCATAAGGACAACTTCGCTCGCGACAGCCAAGTATGCACGAAGAGCTGCAGCTCACCTGCAGCGCTCTACTACTATCCAAATCCGGGCGGTGAGATCGAGGACATGGTCAGCCTTCATGGCGTCCCCTACCAGAAACTCGGCACGGCTCTTCTCTACCGCGCGACTTACGACGAGGGCTGCAAGTGCCGTCCCCATCCGTGGGAAACGGAGTCGATCGAGCGGCATCAGAAATACACGCACCAGAAGCAATTGCGTGCTGCCGGCCAAAATCCGGGGCGAACCCGATAGAGGGTCAGCACCTGGCCATCACAAATGCGCCTTCCACTCGGGGCGGGCCTTCAGAGCGGTGGCATACTTGAGGCCAATCCTGCGCAGGCGCTCGGGCTCGAATTCCTGCTGGGCCAGCGCCATGCCGCGATCGAACACCTCGGAATAGCGCTTGATGCGGTCGCCTTCGAGATCGAAGCGGCCGATGCCATCGAACGCGACGCGCGCGCCCTTGGCCTCGGATCGCCTGGAGTCGAAGCTGAAGCGATAGCTGGCGTAGCCGATGTTGCCGGAACGGACCGGGTCGACAAATTCCCAGCGGAAGTTGCGGCCGCCCTCGGCGAAGTGCACCAGCATGGCCTTGATGGCTTCGCGCCCGGTGCTGGGCCCGAAGAAGTAGTCGTCGTAGGTGCCGTCCGGAGTGAACAGGTCGGCCACAGCATCACCGTTGCCGGACGACGCCGCTGCGGCGAAGTGCTTCACGAGCTGGCTGAACTCCATATGATTACCTCCTTGGGCGCGTCGCGGCAAGAATAGCAACAGACCCGGCGAATCGTCATTCTCGTGATCTTGGAGCCAGGAGGCACAGATGCTCAAGCTCAGACCCAACTGCGAATGCTGCGACAAGGACCTCCCGCCCGAGGCGCCGGACGCCCTGATCTGCTCGTTCGAGTGCACCTTCTGCGCCGACTGCGCCGCCAACCGCCTGCCCGATGGCCGCTGCCCCAACTGCGGCGGCGAGCTGGTGCGACGCCCCGCGCGGCCAGCGCCCATGCTGGCCAAGTACCCGGCCTCGACCGAGCGCGTGCTGAAGCCGCACGCGGGATGCCGAAACGCTGCATGATGGGCTGCATCCCACGCTGTCGAGGCATGGTTTGCTGCTTCGCCGGGTAGCAAGCGGAAGCATTGACAGGACAGAAGTGCATGCCACAAGTTCACACCTGGATCCTATCGAAGACTATGGTGACGCGCCAAACGGGTCTGGCGTCTTCGATGGCAGTCGCGAAGACGCCGGCGAGGTTGCCTGCGTCGACATCCGAAGATGCGTGAGTGAGAGGAAGTTGGGATGGCGTACAAGAACCTGGAAGAAGCGCTCAAAGCCGCTGGCGATCCGGTCAAGATGCTGCGCAACTCGCAGATTGGCGCCTACGTCTATCCGGTGGTCGCTCCGGAATTCACCAACTGGCGCGACGAGCAGCGCGCGTGGGCCGAGACCTGCGTGCTCTACGACCAGTCGCACCACATGGTGAACCTGTTCGTGCGCGGACCCGATGCCCTCAAGCTGCTCTCTCATCTCGCGACCAACTCATTCAAGAATTTCACCGTCGACAAGGCGAAGCAATTCGCCCCCTGCAGCTACGACGGCCATGTGATCGGCGACGGCATCCTGTTCCATCTTGCCCCAAACGAGTTCGCCTACGTAGGACGTAACCCCGCCGCCAACTGGATCGAGTTTCACGCCAAGACCGGCGGCTACAATGTCGAGACCGAGTACGACGACCGCTCGCCGTCGCGCCCGATGGGCAAGCCGGTGTTGCGCAAGTTCTACCGCTACCAGATCCAGGGACCGAACGCCGAGCAGGTGATCAGGAAACTCAATGGCGGGCCGTTCCCGGACATCAAGTTCTTCAACATGGGCCATATCACGATCGCGGGGCGCAAGGTGCGTGCTCTGCGCCACGGCATGGCGGGAGCACCGGGCCTCGAGGTATGGGGGCCTTACGCGGAGGGCGAGGAAATTCGGGCCGCCATCGTCGCGGCCGGCAAGGACCACGGCATGGTCCAGGTCGGAGCGCGCGCCTACGCCACCAACACGCTCGAGTCGGGCTGGATCCCGTCGCCCGTGCCGGCGGTCTACAGCGGCGCCAAGATGAAGGCCTACCGCGAGTGGCTGCCGGGAACGAGCTACGAAGCCAACGCCGGGCTTGGCGGCAGCTTCGTCTCCAGCAAGATCGAGGATTACTATACCTCGCCGCACGAGCTCGGCTATGCGGGCTTCACCAAGTTCGACCACGATTTCATCGGCAAGGAGGCGCTGCAAGCAATGGAGGGCAAAGTCCATCGCAAGAAGGTGACCTTCGCCTGGAACAACCAGGATGTCGTCAAGGTGCTGCAGTCGATGTTCGCTCCCGCTGGCGAGAACTACAAGTTCATCGACCTGCCGCTGTCGAACTACGCATCGAGCTCGTTCGACTCGGTGACGAGCGGAGGAAAGGTGGTCGGTGCCTCGATGTTCAGCGGCTACAGCTATAACGAGCGCGAGATGCTGTCGCTCGGTTTTGTCGAGGAGCAGTACGCCAAGCCGGGCACCCAGCTGACCCTGATCTGGGGCGAGGAGAACGGCGGCACGAAGAAGACGACGGTCGAGCGCCACAAGCAGACCGAACTGCGCGTGACGGTCGGGCCGACGCCCTACGCCAAGCAGGCGCGCGAGACCTATCATCAGGGCTGGCGCACGGCCGCCGCAAGCTGAGCGGGCTTTCGATCAGCGTTCGACAGTCAGGCACCCACTAGAAGGCCGCCCGCTGTCGAGCTCATGCACAGCAGCAAGCATGTGCATGGAACCCAAGGGAGGAAGTCATGAAACGGAACAGCAATCTGTTGCGGTTCCTCATCGCAGCATCCTGCCTGCTTCCGTCGATGTGGCAGGCAACGGCGCAGGACAACCTGAAGCTGGCAGTTGGCCAGCGCGGCAACTGGGAAACCTCCATCTCCGATCTCGGCCAGCGGGCGGGCATCTTCAAGAAGCACGGCCTAAGCCTCGAGATCCTGTACACCGCCGGCGCTGGCGAGACGCTGCAGGCAGTGATTTCCGGGTCCGTCGACATCGGCATCGGGGTGGGTACCAGCGGCGCCATGGGCGCATTTGCGAAGGGCGCCCCGGTTCGCGCAATCGGTTCGGCCACGGTCGGCTCGAACGATCTTTATTGGTATGTCCGGGCCGATTCGGCCTTGAAGAGCCTGAAGGACGCGACCGAAAAGACGACCGTTGCCTACTCTACAACTGGCTCTTCGACCAACATCCTGGTGCTCGGTCTGATGAAGACCCATGACATCAAGGCCAAGCCGGAGAAGACCGGTAGTCCGCCGGCCACGCTGACCATGGTCATGTCGCGCCAAGTCGATGTCGGCTGGGCCGCCCCGCCTTTCGGACTCAAGGAGGTCGAGGAGGGCAAGATCCGCATCATTGCGCGCGGCAGCGACGTGGTATCGAGCCGGGGACAGACGGTGCGGCTGCTCATCGCCAACGCCGAAAAGCTTGCGGCCAACAGGGAGCTGTTCGCGCGCTACATGCGGGCCTATCGCGAGACGCTCGGCTGGATGTATTCCGATCCCAAGGCGCTGACCCTGTACAAGGAGTTCTCGGGCATTCCAGAAAGCCGCACCAAAGGGGCGGTGGCCGAGTTCTATCCCAAGGAGGCGCTCGACCCCGATCGCATCGAGGGGCTCGACGACGTCATGACCGATGCGGTGGCTTTCAAGTTCCTCAGTGCCCCGCTCCCCAAGGAGCGGCTGACCGAGCTGTTCCAGCTGCCGAAGAAGTGAGGCCCGCGTAGCCCACTTTTCGGCACTTGACGCGATTCCGGCTGGCTTTCCCGCTGCTTGACCCAGCCTTGAGACGGGCGCGCCAGCGGATCGCCGGCGTTGCCCGTCGGCGCGCAGATATTGAGGACCGGCGAATTCTGCTACCCTTTCGGAATGTTGTCACTCGATGAGCTCCACGGCGCCTTGACCGACCTGGGCGCTCGGGCATTCGCGCAAGGCAAGACGGTCGAGCTGGCTGTCTACGGCGGCTCCGCCCTGATGCTGGCGTCGAATTTTCGCGTTGCCAGCGACGATGTGGACGCGGTGGCGGCCACGGACCAAGATCTCGTCGATCGGCTTGCCCGAGAGATAGCGGCGGAGCGAGGCTGGTCGGCCGATTGGCTTAACGACGGAGTGCGGACCTACCTGTCGCCGAATGTCGAGGGGCTCGCACAGCACCATGTTCTGTTCGGCACCTACCCCGACGAGCGGCGGCCGGGATTGCGGGTGTTCGTACCGACGGCGGAATACTTGCTGGCGATGAAGTTGCTGGCAATGCGATTGGATCCGGCCGGCGGCAGCTCGGATCTCGGCGATATTCTGCGGCTTATGGAGGTCGTCGGGATCGCCGAGAAAAGCGAGCTGCAATCTTTCGCCGAGACGTTCTATCCAGAAGCGCGCGTGTCGGGCCGAGTGCGGCTCGGCATTGAGACGATCTGGAGGGAGCGGCAGAAGTTGAGACCTGGAGGCGGTGATGCGCCCAGCTACCCTGGCCGACGTAGCCCGTCGCCGTAATGCCGGCGAGGAGCTTGGGCCGCTGTTAGCCGGCTTCCTCGACAGCTTTTACGCCGGTCTGCGTGATGGAACGGCACAAGCCGCACTGATAGAGCCTCCACGGCAGCTGACGGAAGTCAGGGAGCATGCGTTGCTCGGCGCCGTTGCCGAGCATCTGGCGCGGCGCTGGGCGTTGTCGGTCCCGGAATGGAGCGATGAGCCCTCGCGGTTCCTGAAGCGTCCGTATTTCACCTCCCCGCTGCAAGGCTTGAAGGCGCTGCTGATTGCCGAGAGCCCGCTGGCTTTCCGGCGGCGGCTGATCTTCACCGAGGCCGAGCCGCTGCGGCGCGCGCGGATGCCGGTGAGTCCCGGCTAATTCTTCAGCCGGTAACCAGTCTTGAAAATCCGCCACACCGTGGTCAGGCACAGCGCCAGGAACAATAGCGTCATCCCCAGGCTCAGGCCCACGCTGACATCGGCGATGCCATAGAAACTCCAGCGGAAGCCGCTGATCAGATAGACGAGCGGATTGAACAGCGTGACCGTCTGCCAGAACGGCGACAGCACGCTCAGCGAATAGAAAGCCCCGCCGAGGAAGGTCAGCGGCGTAATGATGAGCAGCGGAATCACCTGCAGCTTCTCGAAGCCGTCCGCCCAGATGCCGATGATGAACCCGAACAGGCTGAAGGACACCGCCGTCAGGACCAGGAACGCGAGCATCCACACCGGATGCGCGATCTGCAGGGGCACGAACAGCCCCGCAGTGGCGAGAATGATCAACCCCAGGATGATCGACTTGGTGGCCGCCGCGCCGACATAGCCCAGCACGATCTCCAGATAGGAAATGGGGGCCGACAGAAGCTCGTAAATGGTGCCGACGAACTTGGGGAAGTAGATGCCGAACGAGGCGTTGGAAATGCTTTGCGTCAGAAGCGTCAGCATGATCAGCCCCGGCACGATGAAGGCGCCGTAGCTGACCCCCTCGATCTCGTTGATGCGCGAGCCGATCGCGGCGCCGAACACCACGAAGTAGAGCGAGGTCGAGATCACGGGCGAGGCGATGCTCTGCATCAGCGTGCGCACCGTGCGCGCCATCTCGAACAGGTAGATCGCGCGAACCGCGTGGAAGTTCATTGGCCCTGCCTCACCAGGTCGACGAAGATGTCCTCGAGCGATGTTTGCGTCGTGCTGAGGTCGCGGAAGCGGATGCCGGCGCGGCCTAGGTCGGCAAGCAGCGCCGTGATGCCGGTGCGCTCGCCCTGCGTGTCGTAGGTATAGACCAGCTCGCTGCCGCCGTCGGCAAGGGTAAGGCGGTGTGCCGCGAGCTCGGCCGGGATGGCATCGAGCCTGGCGTGCAGCTGCAGCGTCAGCTGCTTCTTGCCGAGCTTGCGCATGAGCACGGCCTTGTCCTCGACGAGAATGAGCTCGCCCTTGTTGATGACCCCGATGCGGTCGGCCATCTCCTCGGCCTCCTCGATGTAATGGGTGGTGAGGATGATGGTCACGCCGGAATCCCGCAGGCGGCGCACCACCTCCCACATGTCCTTGCGCAGCTCAACATCGACGCCGGCCGTCGGCTCGTCGAGGAACAGGATCTGCGGCTCATGCGAAAGCGCCTTGGCGATCATGACCCGGCGCTTCATGCCGCCGGACAACGTCATGATCTTGTCGCCCTTCTTGTCCCACAAAGAGAGCGCCTTGAGCACCTCGGTGATGTACTCGGGATTGCGCGGTTTGCCGAACAGGCCGCGGCTGAAGCTGGTGGTGGCCCAGACGGTCTCGAAGGCATCGGTGGCCAGCTCCTGCGGCACCAGGCCGATCAGCGATCGCGCGGCGCGGTAATCGGCGACGATGTCGTGGCCCTCGACCGAGATGCTGCCTTCACTGGCGTTGACGATGCCGCAGATGATGTTGATCAGCGTAGTCTTGCCGGCGCCGTTTGGTCCCAGCAGGGCGAAGATCTCGCCCCGGCGGATGTCCAGATCGATAGGCTTGAGGGCCTGGAAGCCGGACGCGTAGGTCTTCGAGACCTTCGAGACCGAGATGACGGGACTTGTGTCGTACAATCGCTTCTGCATGAGCCTGTCGATGTTCCCTCGTATCGATACGGTAGAAGGGCCTTGTTGCGGTCCGAGAAGGCGAGTTGATGGCGAGCGAGAGCGCCAGCGCTCCGGTTGCGGGAGCAGTAAGTATCTAGGTTCTGCTTGGGCCAAGAGAAAGGGGCCGCTTGCGCGGCCCCTGCGGATACCAGACGCTGTGTCGCGGCTCACGCTGCCTTCGATACCGAGGCCGACGGCTTGTCGTCGTGTTCCGGCTCCGATTCTGAACGCAGCGCGATATCGAAGTAGCGGATACGCCCGCCGATCTTTTCCTTGCGGACACCCAGCGCCCTGAATTCCCGGCTGAACATTGGCATGGTCAACTCATTCTTACCCTGCTCTTTGCTCCAATCGCAGTAGGCGCCGTAAAGATCGTTGAGCGTGACGCTCGATCCGACCTCCCCTACCACTTGTTCGCGGTAGAACCGTTGCACTTCGCTGGGAGGCATTATCGGACGCCGCACGGCGCTCTGGTTGTCATTGACGCCGAGGGGGCGCACGACGGGAGGTTCCGCGGCAGGTACGACGTCGGCATTGGTCTTCGTGGCGGCCGGTTCGGTAGCCGGCGTGTCGTCCGACCAGATCGCGTCAGGTTTGATCACGACCCGCGACGCGGCCGGTACTGCCGGCACCGGCGGCGTGTGCGTGCGCCAGTACGCGAACGCCACGTACATGCCGAAGCCCGAGCCGATCTCGATCAGCAGCGCAACGAACAGAGTGAGCCCCATCTGCACCTTCTCGAGCTCGAAGCCGGTCATTTTGGCAAGCACGCTCGCCTGCGGGTCGGCCTCCGCCATCACCGTTGCGCCGGTGGTTTTGGCAAGCTTGGCGCCGATCTCGTCGATCTTGGCATTATGCTTGTCCGCTTCCAGCGCGTTGGCACGCTCAGCCTCCAGCTTGCGGAAACCTTGACAGAACTCGCGCTGCACTTTGCCCGACGGCTCGTTGCATTCGCCGGTGCGATGCCACAGGTATTGGCTCTTGAGCCCTTCCAAATCGGCCTGCACCGCCGCAGCCGCGCGGTGGGGAGGCAGCCATGACAGCTTGTCACGGTAGAGCTTCAAATCATCGCGCAGGTCCTTGTACGTTGCCGTGGCCGCCGCGCGCTGGCCGCTCGTGTCGAGCCGATTGAGCGCGGCATGGCCCAATGCCGAGGTCATCGAGTACCCTGTAACGACGAACCAGACGGCGGCGGCGGCAAGCGCCTGCGACCACATCCGGTTGCGCCAGGCAGCAAAGAAAAAGAACGGAACCAGCGCCTTGAAGCAGTCGGCGGCGGCCGACGCCAGGCCGTAGATGTGCCCGTCGCTCGGCGTCTTGCCGAGGCTGTAACCGAACCGGTAGTTCATCATGGCTGACACGGCGAGCAGAACGCCTGCCGCAATGACACCCAGCACGCCCAGAACATGTCTGGTCATGGCCTGAAGCCCCCTTAGTTCTTCCGGCCCAGCCAAGCCGTTGGCGGTGCCGGTTCGTTGTTCGGGGGCACAACTTCGCCACGCTGACAATGCGTACGACGGGCGTTCGAGCACTGTCCCTGGAGTGGCTCACGGATCCGTTGCCGCGGTTGCCGCCCAGCGCTCACCCAGTCGGTGGCAGAAGCAATCGGACCTTTGGAGAGTTATGCACAGATGGGGTGCCAGATCGGAACCGCGTTCATGCACAAGCCTCCGAGGCCCATACCAAGATGACGCGGCAACGAAAACGCAGCCCCTCGATTCGTTTTACCTATAATAAATCATTAGCTAAATCAATTTGCATGTGCAGCCTTGCCGCAATTACACCACGCGGGTGCCGGATTTAGGCACGTATTGGGCGATTGCCCCTCACTGTTCACGACCACAGATCATCCACAGCAAATCCACTGATCGAGCAGGTTTTGCACACGGCTCACCACAAGCCTTCGTGGGAGGCGCATGCCTCGGCCCCGTCGCCGAACGAATGGCTGCGATGGAGCGGCGCGTCCGCATTACGGCGTCGCTCCACCAAAGCGTTGCGTTCACGCTCGTTTGAGCAACCCGATCACAAACAGGACGATGATCGCGCCGATCAGGGCGTTGATGATCGCGCCAACGAACGGCCCGCCGATCGCGAACCCGAAATACGGGAACAGCCACCCGGCCACTACGGCTCCAATAATGCCGAGGATGATGTTTCCGATCAGGCCAAAGCCGAAGCCGGTCATGATCTGGCCGGCCAGCCAGCCGGCAATCGCACCGATCACCAGCCAGATGATAATAGCTTGCGGGTCTATCGCCATGACTTCGCTCCCTATTGGGCCGCCATACTTCACTCGCTCCATACCCGTGCGCGCAAGCAGCCCTCAGGCGGCCCCGGGCAGCACCCGACGTTAGCGCGCTTCGACCTGCGCAGCCAGCGATACCGCTGTTAACGGAAAAGGCAAAACGGCGAGCGCCGGAATGGCACGGCTTTCCCGCCGCGCCGGCCGTGCTAACCTGTCGAAAGAAGCGCCAAGTCTGGCAAAGGGTTGTAGCTCTCTGGCAGGGTCACCAGGGGCGGCGCATTCGACGGTTGCGAAGAAGTGAGGGGGGCGAAGTGGCAGCAGTCCTTGACGGTATCCGTGTGCTCGACTTTGGGCGCTACATCGCGGGGCCCTATTGCGCGGCGCTGCTGGCGGAGCACGGCGCGGAGGTCATCCGCATCGAGAAGCGCGAGGGCAGCGAGGACCGCTTCCAGGCGCCGGTGGCCGAGACCGGCGAAGGCGCGCTGTTCCTGCAAATGAACCGCAACAAGCTAGGGCTCACCCTCGACCCCATGCGGCCGGAGGGACAGGAGGTGGTGCGCAGGCTGGTCGCCACCGCCGACGTGGTGGTGGCGAACCTGCCGCCGCAGACGCTCGCGGCCATGAAACTGGACTACGAGTCGCTGACGGCCGTGAAGCCCGACATCGTCCTCACCACCGTCACGGCCTACGGTCGCGGCGGGCCCTACAGCGACCGCGTCGGCTTCGATGGCATCGGCCAAGTCATGTCGGGCGCCGTCTACATGACCGGCACGGAAGACCAGCCCTATCGCGCCGCGGTGCCCTGGGTCGACTTCGGCACGGCGCTGCACTGCGCCTTCGGCACGATGGCGGCACTCATGGCCCGCAAGGAATCCGGCAAGGGCCAGTGGGTGGAAGGCGCGCTGCTCGCCACTGCCGTCACCCTGACAAACGCCATGCTGATCGAGCAGGCCGTGATCAAGCCGGACCGGGTGCCGACGGGCAATCGCGGCCAAACCTCGGCTCCGGTCGACATTTTCCGCACTAGGGACGGCTGGATCCTGGCCCAGGTGATCGGCCAGCCGCTGTTCAAGCGGTGGGCCAAGCTGATGGGCGAGGAGCATTGGCTCACCGACCCGCGCTTCGAGGACGACATCTCGCGCGGCAACAACGGCGTCATGATCAGCGAGCGCATGAGCCGGTGGTGTGCCGGGCGTACGACGGCGGAGGCGCTGGAGATCCTGGGCGCCGCGAAGATCCCGGCCGGGCCCGTCCTGAAACCGCAACAGACGCTGGACGACCCGCATATCAAGGCGATGGGTTTCTTCCAGCCGGTCGAATTCCCCGGCGCGCCGAGGCCGGCGCCGATCGCCAAGGTGCCGGTGTGGCTTTCCGAGACTCCGGGCTCGATCCGCCGCCGCGCGCCCACGCTTGGCGAGCACACCGACGCAATTCTAGCGGAACTCGGCTATGGCCGCGACGCCATCGCGGCGCTGCGCAAGGCGGGCGTGATCTAAGGGGCAGCTATCGAGACTGCTTGACCATGCGGCCCACGAACGTGCCGATCACGGCGCCGAGGGCCGAATTGACGATGTGGCCGAGAAGCGCCGCCTGCTGTCCGCCGAGGCGGAAGCCGAGCGCCGGGAAGAGAAAGCCGCCGATTACCGCAGCCCCTACGCCGACCATGATGTCGCCCTGTAGTCCGAAGCTGCCCTTGGTCATGATCTGGCTCGCCAGCCAGCCGATGATGGCGCCAACCACGGCCCAGATGATAAGAACGGAAGCGTCCATGATCGTCCCTTGTGATGTTTCCCAGCCCGGACCCGGCCCCGGGCCATAGGGCACCGTGGCTGTCGCGGCCGCAATATCACCGTTATCGCGCCTCGCGGCAAGCTCCCATGACCACCCGCGTTGGCAGCACAACACGCGCCGAGCCGGGCTGGCACCCGTGAATCAGTCAACGAGGTGCCCGCCATCGTAGGTGCAGGCGATTCGACCGAACGCCGCACGCAACTCGTCGGTGCCGAGCAGGGTTGCGAGATCGGCCGGCCCGGTGGGCGAGCGCGGCAACTCGGCGGAGCCGGCGAGGAGCTTTGCTGTAGCCGCCGAGAGGGGACCGGCGTCGGCCACCCCCAGTCCGCGGGCGACAAGCCGCTCGATGAGCGCGGGCTCGAGCGAGGGCAGAACCGCGAAGAAACCAGCCTGCAGCACCTTTGACAGCGCATGATCGGGATGATCGGGGCGTTCCGGTGCGCGGCCGAAATCCCACAGGTGCTGTACGCAGTCCCATGGCGCCGGCTTGGGCGGGAAGCGCGCCGCGAGCGCGGCCTCCTCGCCGGCGACATAGAAACGGTTGAGCCGGTCGAACAACGTAAACCTGTAGCCGGCCGCCAGCAGCGCCGGCTCCCACTTGTCCCAGGCCTCGACCATGCTGCCGGGCGCGACCGCCTCCACCACCACGACGCGCGGCCGCCAGCGCTCGAAGTCCATGCCGGCGATCACGTCGGCCTCGGCCCCTTCGACGTCGATCTTCAGGAAGTCGATTTGCGTCAGCCGTGCCTCCGCGCACAGCGACGCCAGCGTCCGCACCCGTTTGCGCACCGTCGTATAAGCGGCACCGAATTGGGAGGCACCAGCCGCGTGCTCGCGTACCGTGGTCGAAAAGCCGTGCATCTTGTCGACGACGTGAAATTCGGCCTCGCCGTCGGCGCGCCCGGCGAGGCAGCCGACCGTATGGTCGCGGGGGCGAACGCCGGCATAAACGGCGGCCAGCGACTCCTGCGGCTCCACGACCAGGCCGCGCCAGCCCTTGAGGTAGAACCAGAACGACACGTTGTCGGCCACCGGGTGACCGCCGCCGACATCCACGTAGGTGCCGGCCGGCTGGTCGCCGAACACCAAGTCGAGATGGTAGTCCTCGAGATTCTGTGCATAGGAGAGCTGCATTGTCATTTAGGGACTAGGTTTCAGGGATTAGGTTTCAGGGGTGCCGCGCAGGCGTGCGTGCAGCCGGTTCAGCATTCTGCCGATTTCAGAGCAGAGCGCCAACGCCGCTTCCACGCGTTCCTTTGCCAGCAGTTCGACCTCAACCAACAAGAGCAGGATCGTCTCCGTCTCCGCCAGCGAACCACGCGCAATGGAGACGAAACGGGCATAGTCCTTCCGCGTTCCTCGGGCGTGACCTTCCGCGATATTGGCGGGCACCGAGGCGGCCGCACGCAGCAGCTGACTTGTCAGACGGTACTCCTCTGATTTGGGCAAAGCCTTGGTGAGCCGATATGCCTCGGTAGCAAGACTCATCGCCTTCTGCCACACCAATAAGTCACGATACGAGTAAACACTCAATGTAGGCTCCCGATCTCAAAACCTGAACCTGAAACCTAATCCCTAAAACCTGATCCCTAAAACCTGATCCCTACGGCGGAACCATGACCCCACCCATCATCACCAACGCCGGCCCGCTGCTTACACGCTACGACGCCGTGTTCTGCGACGTCTGGGGCGTCGTGCACAACGGCCGCCAGGCCTATGCCGAGGCCGGCGCGGCGCTGGCCCGGGTCCGGGCGGGCGGCGGCACCGTGGTCCTGGTCTCCAACGCGCCGGTGCCGGCGGATGGCGTGAAGCGTGTGCTGGAGCGGACGGGCGTGCGCCGGGATGCCTGGGATGCCATCGTTTCATCCGGCGATATCGCTCTGGCGCACATCGCCGAGAAGGGCTACCGGCGCCTGCACTGGGTTGGTCCCAGCCGGCGCGACCGCAGCCTGTTCGTGCGGCTGCCGGGCGCCGAAGCGCCCCTGGCCGAGGCTGAGGCCATCGTCTGCACCGGCCTCGTCGACGACGTCAACGAGACGGTGGAAAGTTACCGTGCGCTGATCGAGGAAGGTGTGGCGCGGTCGCTACCTTTCGTGTGCGCCAACCCGGACCTGGTGGTCGATGTGGGCGGCAAGCGGCACCTGTGCGCTGGCAGCATCGCCGCCGAGTACGAGAGCCGCGGCGGGGCCGTGTTCTGGGCCGGCAAGCCGCACCCCTCAGCTTATGGTGCAGCGCTCCAGCGCGCCACGGAGCTGCGCGGCGCGGCGCCGCCGCTGTCCCGCATCCTCGCCATCGGCGATGCGCTGCGCACCGACCTCGCCGCGGCGCGGGGCATGGGGATCGACGCGTTGTTCATCGCCGCGGGCATCCATAGCGACGAGCTTGTGGAGGATGGAGAGATCGACGCAACGAGGCTCGGCGTTCTTTTCGCGCCGGCAGGGGCGCCACCTGCCATTGCCGCCATGACGCAATTGCGGTGGTAACCGGTCTGGCCATTTTTCCCCAGGTCAGCCGCCGAACCATGGGAAGCGGTGCCACCCCCCTGTCCAGCACCCTTCTATTGTATTGCGCGGACGACAATGCTGGCCGGCACCGGGAAATCTTTCTCGCTGATTGCCCCGTTTACCACCTCAGCCGCAATCCCCAGGACTCGCAGGGTCTGGTCGCGCTTACCAGACGCATAATCTGGCCGTGGCACGGAGTACATTTCTCCGTCAGGCCCGCGTATCGACAGCGCTGTGTCGCCAGCGGCCTGGCCTCGGATCACTCGAAAAACCGTCATTCGATCCCCCTCCCTCCCAATCATGACCGCGGGCACGAACTTGTCCTCCCCAAAGTTCTGCAGTGCAATCAATTCGCCCAGATAGGTCAACAACGATTTGGGGGAGCGCAGTGTATATTTGAGCGCTTGCTTTGGATCCTGCTTCGTCCGCTTCGCTTCCTTCTTGAATTTATCCTCAAGCCGCTGGTAAACTTCCTGCACGCTCCGCTCTCTAAAATGAATCACCTGTTTGGGAACTGTTTTCGGTACCGCAATGAGCTTGCCTTCAGTGGTCTCGCGCATCGTCGCGGTCTTGTCGAAACCGAGATCGGACAAATATCCAGACAAGGCGAGCTGTAATCGGAAGAGCTGAAATAGAAGAAACTCGCACTTGTCCTGGGCGCGATTCCTGAGAGCTCTTACGGTGTACTCTTTGAGCTTGATTAGTTGGTCCGGGCGCGCGCAAAGCTTCCGTAACCGTTTCACTTCATCGCATCTTATTCGGTCATCCTTGGCAGGATCGTCACATTTTTTCTTTGCATGCTCGCCAATTGCCGAACTCAACTCACCGTGGATCTCCACATACTCGACAAAGATTGTATTCAAAAGTTGGAAATGGAGTCCCTGGTAAGCATACCGATCTATCGTATCGTAGCCAACATTCTGGTTCAGTTTGCCAAGCGCTCCGGAGTTGTTGACGTCCACATACTCGATGGTGTTGGCACCACCGGACAAATTTATAGTCGGCCCCAGGCCGAGGATCTGAGGAGATATGGCGCCTAGTGGAATGGGCGCGAGCGTCCCCTTCGCCATGCTTTCCGCCTTGTAACTATGAAGCTTCGTGAACGACATGGGCAGGTCGAGGCTCGACCGCACGGCGTTGAGCAGCGTCTGCTCGCCGATCGTGGTGGCGCTGGCGCGGTTGAACGCGTCCGTCTGGTGCTCGAGCTGGCTTTGGGAGCAGCCGCATAGCGCAAGCAGCGCGAGGAATGCCATGACGCGATACATTGGCGCCTCGTGACTATTGATTGAACTGAATGTCCTAAGACGGATAGGCTATATGTCCCTCAAGGGACGCACTACAAGCAACAAGTGACGGAAGCCATCGGTAGGCGTCTTTTTTTCCAACCCTGTGGCGGTTCAACCACAGCGGTAGCGGTAGTTTCGTGCGCGTTTCGGCGCAATGCGGCTATCGCCCTGTTGCGCCCTCCTACCGGCCCCGGAACACCGGCTTGCGCTTTTCCATGAACGCGCGGCGGCCCTCGATGTAGTCGTCGCTCGCGAAGCAGGCCTTGATGGCAGCATCGACCTCGGCCAGCCGCCGCCGCTCGGGGTCGTCCACCGCGGCGCTAATCGCCATCTTGGCCGCCTTCACGGTCAGCGGCGCATTGGCGGCGATGGTGCCGGCGAGGCTGCGCACGCAGGCCTCCAGCTCCGGCTCCGGCACGACGCGGTTGACCAGCCCCATGATGCGGGCATCCTCGGCGGTGAACTTGCCCGCGGTGAAGAAGATCTCCTTGGCGAAGGCCGGCCCGACGATGTCGACCAGCCGCTTGATGCCCGGATACTTGTAGCCGAGGCCGAGCCGCGCCGCCGGCACGGCGAACACGGAGTTGTCGGAGCCGATGCGCAAATCCGTATTCAGCGCGATCGCCAGCCCGCCGCCGATGCAGATGCCGCGGATCATGGCGATGGTGGGTTTGGTGGCCTCGATCAGCGCGCGCTGCGCCGCCTCGCCGGCGGCGTCGTAGACCTTGATGTTCTCCTCGGCGCTGCGCTTCTGCTCGAACTCGGAGATGTCGGCGCCCGAGACGAACGCCTTCTCGCCGGCGCCGGCCAGCACGATCACGCGCACCTCGGCATCGGCCTCGAAGGCCGCCATGATCCTCGGCACCGCCTGCCACATCGCGTAGGACACGGCGTTGTGCTTCTCCGGCTGGTTGAAGATCATCCAGCCGATACCACCCTCCTTGCGGGCGATCATCTTAGGTGTGCCGCTGTCCACGATCATCTCCTGTTTGCTGATCAAATCCCGCTCACGTGCTGCTGGTTCTTTTGCTGCGAGAGAGACTGCCTGGTTTCGGCGGAGCGCCAACCGTGAGACGGGTATGGCCGGACTCCCCTCCCCCCCTTGCGGGGAGGGGCTGGGGGTGGGGGTGACACGCAGGGGCGGCGAGTGGAAAAGCGCGTCCAACACTCATCCGCTTTCCCTCGCTTCTTCACCCCACCCGGCTCGGCGCGCGAAGAGCGCGCCTCGCCACCCTCCCCGTCAAGGGGAGGGTTATCCGCTCGCCTGCGTCCGTTGATGCTGGCATTGGTTCAAATCACCTTGCGGCGGCGCAGGTCGCCGACCGCTGCGCCGTCGTAGCCGAGCTCCGCCAGAATCTCCTCGGTGTGCTGCCCGAGCTTGGGCGTCGGCCGATCGATGACCGGCGGCGTGCGCGACAGCGCCACGGCCTGGTTCACGACACCCGCGTCGCCGCGCGTGGGATGCGGCATCGGCACCGCCATGCCGATATGCTCCACCTGCGGGTCGGCGAACATCTGGTCGATGGCATAGATCGGGCCCGACGGAACGCCGGCGGCGTTGAGCTTCTCCACCAGCTCCCCGCTGCGATAGCGCTTCGTGCAGGCGGCCAGCTCCGCATTGAGCCGAACGCGGTTCTCGGAGCGCTTGTCGGCGGTGGCGAAAGCCGGGTCGGTGACCAGCCCGGGCGCATCCAGCGCCTCGCACAGCCGCTTGAAGATGTGCTGACCCGATGCGGCAATATTTATGTGCCCGTCGGCGGTGGGGAACACGCCGGTGGGGATCGAGGTCGGGTGGTCGTTGCCGGCCTGGCCCGGCACCTGCCGCGCCACCGTCCAGCGCGCGGCCTGGAAGTCGAGCATCGAGATCTGCGCCTGCAGGAGCGAGGTCTGCACCCATTGGCCCTCGCCGGAGATGTCGCGCTCCAGCAGGGCCACGAACGCACCGAGCGCCGCGTAGTTGCCGGCGGAGAGATCGGCGATGGGGATTCCAACCCGCACCGGGCCCTGGCCTGGCAGGCCGGTGATCGACATCAGGCCGCCCATGCCCTGCGCGATCTGGTCGAAGCCCGGGCGGTTGGCGTAGGGGCCGTCCTGGCCGAAGCCCGAAAGGCTGACGTAGACGAGGCGCGGGTTGATCGCCCGTAGCGTCTCGTAGTCGATGCCGAGCCGGTGCTTGACGTCGGGGCGGTAGTTCTCGATCAGCACGTCGGCGGTCGCGGCGAGCTTCTTCAGGACCGCCACGCCTTCCTCGGTCTTGAGGTTGAGCGTCAGGCTGCGCTTGTTGCGGTGCAGGTTGAAGAAATCCGGGCCGTCGCGGGCGCCGCCCAGCATGTCCTCCTCGCCGCCGGCTGGCATCTCCACCTTGATCACGTCGGCGCCGAAGTCGGCGAAGTGGCGCGCCGCCGTGGGCCCGGCGCGGGCGCGGGTGAGATCGATCACCTTGAAGCGGGCCAGAGGTCCCTGGCGTGTTGCGGTCATGCGCTGCACCTCATGTGGTGAGTGGTGAGTGGTGAGATGGTGAGTATCGGGTCGCGGCAGCTTCTAGCGCCGGTTTCCACCATCGAGAATGAAAACCATTCGTCATGACGAGCGCATCCCTGAACTCACCACTCACCACTCAC
>Ga0247727_10003940_pt1 | contig 32191 bp, 30 predicted proteins | sample WisWelCaveWW1625_FD_202498 | JGI IMG/M metagenome (GOLD analysis project Ga0247727, IMG submission 202498) | Biofilm microbial communities from Wishing Well Cave, Virginia, United States - WW16-25 | ecosystem: Environmental > Aquatic > Deep subsurface > Groundwater > Cave microbial mat | place...
ACCACGTCGCCGTAATCGAGCACGAGCCAGCCTTCCCGCGACTTTCCATCCACGCGGCTTTTTTTCTTGTAATCTTTTTTCAGGGCTTCCATCACACCTTTGGCGAGCGCATCCAACATGCGGTCGCTGGTGCCGTTACAGATGACGAAATAATCAGTAAATGACGCAACATCCTTGATGTCGAGAAGCAGAATGGCTTCGCCTTTTCTATCCTCCAGAGCGTCTATGATTTTATGTGCAAGTTCGAGAGCGTTCAGTGGTCACCTCATCCTGTGTCATCGCGAAGAGTTTCTTTCTCGTGAGTAGAGATGCTTCGCTACGCTCAGCATGACATTAATTTTGCCGAAAACAGCTTCGTATACACCGAGCCGCCTGGTTTCAATTCGCTTTTGTATAACTGCACCGAGTCTACCCTCGCAGAGCCGAGTGAGTCAATCTTTGCGGCTTCGAGCGCACGGCGGATTCTCTGCACCTCGACTGCGGTGATCTTTTGATTGACGCGCCCGATCGTCAAATGCGGGGAAAAGCCGCGCTCGCCGTTGGCATCGGATTCGTATCCCAGTTTCCGCGATGAGGACTCGATCCCAAGATACAACGCCTCCAACGCAGCCGGAGCCTGGATCCCGATATAGAGGACGCGTGCCCGCTTCGAGTTTGGGAAAGAGCCGAGCCCGCAGATGTGGATGTCGAATGCCGGACAGGAGTCCACTTCGGCGCGGAGCATCTGAGCCAATTGCTCCACATGTGCGGGGGAAACGTCACCGAGAAATTTCAATGTCAGGTGAATATTTTCTGGTGGAACCCAGCGGACCAGCGCTCCAACCTCCCCGCGTAAACTTGAGGCTGCCTCGTGAATGGCTTGCTGAATCTTTGACGGGATATCAACGGCAATGAACGCGCGCAACAAACTCATTTATCCACTGCCCAACGCGTTGCTCACAGCTTCTTTCAGTTCGAGGAAGCCGACGGGCTTGGTGAGATACGTAGCCGCGCCAGCTTCTATACCGTTTTTGATGTCGGTGGGTGTGCCTTTGGCAGAGACAACGACAACTGGAATGTCCTTGAGATTGGGATCGCGGCGCATTTCACGCAATACATCGAGACCGGAAATTTCGGGCATCATAATGTCGAGAATGACAATGTCCGGCTTGTCGTTTGTCAGCATCGTCAGCGCGGGGGCACTGCTGGAAGTTTTTAGCACGCGGAATCCGCTCACGCGCATCATCTCGGCAAAAAGTTCAGCGGCATCTTCTTCATCCTCAATAATGAGAACAGTCTTTTCGTTCATGTGAAAGTAAAGATAGCATAGGAGTAACGAATGTGCAAGAGGGGTTTGCAAAAGGACTGTAAGAAATCCTTTTTTATCATTGTCCAAGTGGCAGTCAAGATTTTTGGAAATCAAAAAGTAACGCGACATAAATATCGCGCCGCGAACATAGAATTGGAGATTTTATGAGTGAACTGACCGCCTTCCGCGCCGAGAAGGACGAGTTTTTTGGGCACCATCCACAAAGCCCGCTGACTCCTGAACAGCGGCGTGATTTCAAAAGGCTGGAATATTTTCCTGAAAGTGACGCGTTGCGACTCGAAGTGAAGGTTGATCCTTTTACCGATCAACAGCCCATGCAAATGCAGACCTCAACCGGTGGCGTGCAAACATACGTCCGCTATGGACGATTTCAGTTTGAGGCGGAGGGTCAGCCTGCCGAGTTGACAATCTACCAGAGTGAAAATGGTTTTTTCCTACCCTTCGTCGATTCGCTCGCTGGGACGGAAACGTACCCTGCCGGGCGTTATTTGGAGCCTGAGCCTTTTCCGGGTAATCGCTTCCTTGTGGATTTCAATATCGCGTACAACCCCTATTGCGCGTATAACGAGATGTGGTCGTGCCCAATCACTCCGGCGGAGAATCGGTTGGAGGTGCCGATCCGCGCGGGGGAGAAGTTGTTTCATGAATAACAGGGGAAGGCGTCATTCTGAGCGAAGTGACACTTGCGCCTGCCGCGCGTGCGGGTGAGAATCCGTGTGACAAACGCAGAGGCGCTTCGGTGTCGTCGCAACGTATGGTTAAATCAAAACGACCGGCGTAAACCCGTCGCTTCTATTTTTTTTCTGTCTCTTCGATCACGCGCAGGAGAGTGTCGTATTCCTCGCAACATTCCGGGCAGGTATTCAGGTGATCGCGGATCAACGGCATGAGATGAGCGGCGTCTTTTTTGCTGACCTGCCTTTCGACGTATTCGTCCAGTTTTGAATAGATCTCATCGCACGAGAGTTCCTCGGCGGGCACGTTTTCCAGCACGCGCAGGAATCCAAGTACCGCCTCGTTGGGCAGTTCCTGTTTCATGCCGAGGCTGGTTCGAATTCGCTGGATGAGATCCTTGATGTTCATTGTCTGCGTTGTTTGATGTTCAAATTTTACTTAATCTTACTTTTGCTCGAAGAGGGAAAGTACCTCGTGAGGGGAAATGTCTTCTATTGAGAGTCGGTTCTTCAGCCGGACGCGCGCGTCGTGGAGGAGTTTGTACAGCGCGTTGCGGTTGGTCTTGAGTTTACGCGCCGCGTCCTCCATGGGCATGTCTTTCACGCCGAGCAGGATCAGCGCTTCGCGCTGGCGTTCGGTCAACTCCTCGTCAATGATTCGACGGACGCGCGTGAGCATGTCGGCGCGTTCGGCTGAGGTTTCGGGTCCGGCTTGGGGGTCAGCGAGCAAGCCGGGGGGAGGAGGAGCGTCTTCATTTTCCGTGAGTTCATCCAGCGATGAATCCCGCCAGCGTTTACGGCGAAGTTCAGTGAGGGCGATCCGTACTGCGATTTTGTGTACCCAGGTTGTGAATTGACTTCGCCCCTCGAAGGTATCCAATTGATCGAGGACGCGCAGGAGCGTTTCCTGAGTCACTTCTTCGACGAGCGAATTGAATTGAGGTTGGTCGGGAGAGAGCCAGCGCGAGAGGGCGTAAGGCAGACCCTTTTGAATGACGGCGCGCAGGTCTTCGAGCGCTTCTTCGCGCGCGGCGCTGTTGGAACGTAAATCTGAAAGCCAGGTTTCATTGGTGCGTGTGGGCATGATGTGGGAATTATAAAACAGAAAAGAGGCAGGCAGGCAGATATACGTGGTAATCTAATAAATTGATAATATAGTCCTGGAATCCCACAATCAGTACTTCACGAAAGGGTTTCGTAGTGGCGACTTTGGTCGCTTTTTGCCCGAACGACTAAAGTCATTACTACGTTTTCGTGACCTGCTGACAATAAAAAACGAGTCTCACGACTCGTTTTTTATTGTGGGCGCTAAGGGACTCGAACCCCTGGCCTCATCTGTGTGATAGATGCGCTCTAACCAACTGAGCTAAGCGCCCCAAGTGACGGCATTATAGCTGAGATAAAGTCCTTTCGCAAGCCACCGCAATGTACAAGACATGGTAAGAGTTTACGGCGGGGGTAAAACATCGTGTGGGTTGACCCACGAAGAAATTGCCCGAATCTCGAAATGCAAATGAGACCCGCTCGAGCTCCCGGTGTTGCCGATGGTGCCTATCAAATCACCCTGTCCAACGCTTTGACCGCATCCAACGCTGATGCCGCTCAAATGCGCGTACAAGGATTGAAAATCATTTCCATGATCAACCATGATCATATTACCGTAACCATAATTGTTCCAGCCCGCATAAACGACCACGCCTGCATCCGTGGCATAAGAGCCTTCCCCTTCATTGCCGGCAATGTCAATGCCCCAGTGATTGGCGTTGGGAGTGTAATCGAACCCTGAAATCAAGTGATTGTTTGCGGGCCAGACGAATGCCCCATATCCCACCGCGCCGCCGCTCACCGGTTCACAAGCGCCCGGTCCCAGGACTCGAGCCGACGCGGGATTCTCGCGCGTCACGCCGAGCGGCGCACTCCATGAAATGAAATCGCGCTTTCCATTCGGCACGATCAACCACGTGCCGGGTTTGATATTTGGATGGGCAAAATCACCGATCGTAGCAGTGTCCAAATTGTTGGACGGATAATTAATAATATCCTCTGGCGTCACGCCATAATATTTTGAAATGCCGTTCAGCCCTTCGCCCTCCTGCCATTCATGATACGTCCCATTCGTTGGCAAAATATTCAGTTCCTGCCCGGCGCGCAAAAAGTGCGGGTTATCCAGCAAAACATAATAATTTCCCCACAAAATTGTTCCAGGGTTGAGTCCGAAATTTTCCGCAATACCAAAAACGGTATCACCTTCAACAACCGTATATTTGATAATTTCCTGCCGCGGTCGCGATGGGATGGTCGTATGCACCTGCGCCAGGCGCGGGACCCCACCAAACGTATCCACGACTTGTTGCGGGACGTTATCGATTCCTACCATAACGACAGTTGGTACTGTTTCGAGCGCGTTGACCGCCCCCTCGGCAGAAGGCGATTGCGCGAAGAACAACTGCACCAGCCAGACCACAGCGCCGATCAACGAGACCGAAAGAATCATCGTCCCTGCACGCAGGAAAGATTCTCCCAAGCCAATGCCGATCAGCGTATCCATGATGCGCGAAAAAATGCCCGGGTTGTCCTTGTTGTTCATAAATTTATCATAACTGGGAAAAAAATCAACGTCAACCTTTGGCTATCAACCCTAAGCTGACGTTAAGCCGCCGATTTGCGCACGCTCGGATAAAAGAGGCAAAATCACTCAAAACGAGTTTGCAAAGGCGGACGTTCTCTAACGTCCGCTGCACAAATTGCTATTTTTGTGCAGCAGTGCGCTATCCCCTAGCACCGCCCGCCAGGGCAGGTGTAGCGCACTTTTGCAAGAAGTCAATTTATTTTGCAGGAACGACCAACTCAGGCACATCATTTGCGGGTTTGTTGACCAGCGTGCTGACGGGGTACGCGTCCATCACGTCAGCGGGGAAGGGCTTGATGAGTGGGAGCAGTTGATCGGGAGTCTGAGGCGAGGGGTCCAGCCATTGGGCGTAATCCCGCGTGTGAAGAATCGCCGGCATCCGATCGTGAACCAGTGCCGTGAGTTCGTTGGGTTCGGTGGTGATAATGGTGCATGAACGGATGAGGGAACCATCGGGGCTGTTCCACGAATCCCACAAGCCCGCGAAAGCAAAAGGCTGGCGATCTTTCATGTGAATGAAGTACGGCGTTTTTGTTTTTTTGCCTTCGGCTGATTTCCATTCGTAAAAACCATCTGCGAGAATCAGGCATCGCTTGTATTTAAGACTGCCGCGAAACGAAGGTTTCTCGGCGAGTGTTTCGCCGCGCGCGTTGATCATGCGGCTGCCAATGCTCGGATCTTTTGCCCACATGGGGATGAGACCCCACACGAAAAAATCGGCTTTGAATTTATCGTCATTTGGGATTGCCATCACGGGTTGCGTGGGCGCGATATTGAAACGCGGTGAAAACTTTTTTGGGAAGGTGTAGTTGCCGAATTTTTCCTGCAACTCGGCAGGGTCAACGGTCAATGTAAATCGTCCGCACATTATTTCCTCAACTTTCTAAAATCGCCATCACGCATGGTGAAGCCAATCGAGTCGAAATGTTCAAGCAACGCCTGCGCGTATTTGCGGCTGGTGTTGAAAAGATCTCGAACTTCTGCTAGCGTGATTTTGCCGTTTTGTTCGATGGCTTGCCAGGTTTGTATTTTCATTGAATCATAATCGGATTTGCGAAAAACGACATCTGCCGAAACCGGAACCAACTCCCCTAATTCTATCAAAGCATTAACGATCTCTTCGCCAGTTTCATTTTGACAATCCTTGACGCTTGGCGGACTGAACGGATTCTGCTCGAACTTGCGCATCAAGGCCTGGACCTTTGCGTGCTCGCCATCCTCGAAGCGGATCTCATGCCCAGCCTTCGCGACGAAAGCAGAGTAATCAGTGATAAAGTGATCAATCATCAGTTTTTGAATCACCGCGTTGAAAACGCGGGGGCTTAATTTGAGTTTGCTCCTCAACTCTTCACGGGGAATGCCGCGCCGCAACCGAAAAATTTTATGATGCTCTTCGATGAGTTGCAGGGTCGCGTCGCGCAGTTTGTTCCAATGAGGAAGGGTAATAACCAGCAAATCGCTTGCGGGGGTCGGCGTCCCTTCCTCGATGAGAATCAGCGAATTGGTATTGAGTAATTCAGCAAGTGCAGTTTCAGCGTTTGCCGTCTCAAGCCGCGAACGTGCAACGATTTCCTTGATAGGCGCGATCCCAACTGCCAGCGCGGCTTCAAGCAGCACATCTGATGATGAACCTTGCGCAAGCGATTCGAGAGACTTCAAAACTTCTTCGTCGAATCGCTTGTGCCGTCCTTTTGGCTGGTGGTCAACAATCACGCCACCGCCGAGAGTCTCTCCCGGTGACGGGCGCCGCAAAATATAGCGATCTCCCCGCACGGCAACGACCGGATCGCGCAGTTCGAGTTGGATCCAACCTTCGTCTCCCGGAATCAGTTCCTCTAAGCTAAGTAACCTCACTATGGCAATCGTTTCGCTCGCACCAACAAAGAATTTCACTTCGTCGTTGTGCTTGAGGAATGTAGTTGAATCCTTGAGAAGTCGGAAGCGAGCGTCGAGCCTGCGCATGGGCTGATATTGATTCGGATGAGCAACCACCTCGCCGCGCCGAATGGATTCCGTATCCACGCCTACGATGTTGACCGCGGTACGTGAGCCGGGAACAGCAGTCTCTTCGTTTTTCTTGTGCGTTTGCAAACCGCGGATTCGGCCTTTCATGCCGCTCGGTAAAAATTCTACTTCATCGCCAACCGACAGGCGTCCGTCACTCAATGTGCCAGTGACGACTGTGCCAAATCCGCTCATGGTAAAGACGCGGTCGATGGGGAGGCGCGGACGATTGAGATCAGAACGCGCGGGTTTATCTTTGAGCAGAGATTGGAGGCTGGAGACTAGCGAATCAAGCCCCGTATTTGTCTTAGCAGAGACACGCACGATGGAGGCATCGTGCATGACGGTGTCCTTCACGGCGGCGCGAATGTCTTTTTCAACAAGATCAAGCCAGGGTGAGCCTGATACGAGATCTATCTTTGTCAGAACAATGAGTCCAGCGGAAATTTGTAACAAATCCAAGATCGCGAGGTGTTCTTTGGTCTGAGGCATCACGCCTTCATCAGCCGCGATGACAAGGAACGCCGCGTCAATGCCACCAATACCAGACAGCATGTTTTCGATGAAATCGCGATGACCGGGGACATCCACGATCCCAACTTCTTCGCCGTTAGGCAGGGTCATCCAACCAAAACCGAGTTCGATGGTCATCTCGCGCGCCCGTTCTTCTTTGAGGCGATCAGGGTGTGTGCCCGTGAGGGCAGCGATCAATGTGGATTTGCCGTGGTCAACGTGACCTGCTGTTCCGATGACTTTCATTTACTTCCTTTAACCACTAAGACACGGAATGCACAGGGATTATTATTCTCAGTGTCTCCGTGTCTCGGTGGTTTGAAATCAAAATTATTTTTTCGGTTTCTTCGTCGCCTTGCCATGACCCATGATACGCTCGTAGGCGGAGAGCCATTCGTGTGCCACGTTCATCAATTCCTGAAGTTGTTGTTCGGTGGCATCGGCGGTTTGATGCATTTGGTCTTGCAAAGTTTGTATTGACTCACCCAGGGGGTTAATTCGCTCTTCGATTTTTTGCACACTTCGACGGAAATCCTTCGCGCCTTCGTCCTGTGAAAGGGTATAACCCGTCCAACGCTTCTGGTCATCGGCTTTGAAGCTGACCCATTCCTGCCGCAGGCGATCCTCTGTGAGTCGCTGCATTTCGGTCACTTCGCTGATGCGTCGCTCAAGTTTGGTGTTGAGTTCATTGTAAGTTTCCTGCGCGCGTTTGGCGCCTCGTAAGGTCTCTTCGAGAGTTTGTATTTGGGCATCAAGAGTTTCAGCCTGTTGTTTGACTGTGTCGAATTTATCCTTCCACTCCTTATATGTGCGATCGCGGTCAATTTGGGCAACGGACTGACTCTCGATGAACGCGTTCTGCGATGCCTTGCGATCTGTCTCGGATAACATCAATTCGTTAATGCGATTGTCCATGTTCTTTAAGCCGTCTGCGCCGAGATCGGCTTTGGCGCGCGCTTCATCAATGCGTTTGCGAATTGATGTCAGCTCGCCTTGTAAATCAGCGACTCGTTTCACTTCCTGTTTGCGGCTCTCCTCGAACGCGCGTTGTGATCGTGTTGCATCTTCGGCGGCGCGAATGGCATCCTCAATTTGAGATTTCAAATCTTTGATTGCCTGGTTTAAACGAGCATCTTCAGTCGTGCGGGCTTTGAGATCGCGTTTGATTTCGGTAGGGTCAGTTGCTTTCTTGAGGCTGTCCAACGATTTATTGATCGCCTCCAAGTCCTGTTGGTGGCGTTTGGTGAGTTCCTTTTCACGCTTTTGATGCCGTTTCTCGATGTCGTCAATTGCCTTGTTCATGTCTTCGCGTTGTTTGGCGAAGATCGCATCGAACTGGTCGAGCCGCGCGGCGGTGCTGGTGATATCCGCGATCTGTCTGCTAAGAGGCTTTATCTGTTTGGAAACAGTGTCAATGCCTCCCTCCAGCGAAGCCATTTTTTCTTCCAACGTGATGATGGATGTTCTGGTCTTGCGGTGTTCTTCGTCCAGCCATTCGAGGCGTTTGACGAGTTGTTCAAATTCCATGACTTCCTCCAACAGATGACATGGGGTGCATTATACCGCCAGCCGCGTCAACGACCGAGATGTTCGAACATGAGAGGCAGTTCAGACAAAAAGAATTGTACCGATTGCGGGAACAACCCCAGGATGAAAAGCCCGATCATTCCCAGCCCGAGCAGGATCATCTGCACCAAGCTTTCGCGCGGCTTCCAGCTTGTGTACTCCTCAGCCATGCTGACGACAGCCAGCGAACGGAATGCGCTCGTGAGAAGACCGAGGATTCCAATCCCCATCCAGACTGCCGAGCCAACCGAAACACGTGCAAGATTTTCCCATAACGCAAACCGGGCCGGGAAACCGGCAAGCAAAGGAAACGCGCTCGTGGAAAGTGTTGCGATCAACACAGCCGCGCTGGCAAACGGAGTTACCCGCAACATACCGCGTGTGACTCCAAATCTCATTGTCTCCGCGTTTTCCTGGATCACGGTCAGTGACAATGACCAGACAGCCAAACCGAGCGCGCGCGCCGGGATGAGCAAAAACAAAATTGGGATACCCAGCCTTGGGTCAAGGCTGAGCGCAAGGAGGGAAAATCCGGTTTCGGCGATGGAGCCGTATGCCATGATCCGCCCGAGGTGGCGTTGAAATGCGGCCCACAACCCACCTGTGACGAGCATCAATAAACCGGCAGATCGAAGTGCAAGAATAAGTTGAGGTGATGAACGAATCCAAGAGTAACGATCCAAAAACCCCGCACCGAAAATGATCGTGATCGTTGGGATGATCCACAATAAGAAACCAACAGCGTAGGGAGATGTCTCTTCCATCAGGAGGGGGATCCAATTGTAGAGGGGGAAGATCGCGAGCAAAAAGGCAAACCCCAACCCGAGGATGGATACGGATTGCGCCGCGAGAGCCAAATCGCCGGGGCTGACTTCCACGCCTGCAAGCAACCACCCTGCAAAAAGTATAAATGGCATGGCGAGGGTTTGATAAATAAGAAAACGGACTACGCCTTTGCCGGGCGGTGAATAAATACTGGTGAGAAGCGGAATGGCGATGAGAATCGCCATCTCAATAAAAAGCGCCGCGTATAAAAATGGTTGAACCGCGATAGCCGCGACCATCAGTGCTGTGATCATGAACCCCAATGGCACAATGCGGACGGCGGTCTTCGCGGCTTCTGCGCCGAAGAACCATAACGCGGCTCCACCGTAGATCAACGCAAGCAGGGAACCTTCCGCCGGGTCAATCAAAAGTATGCGACCGAAGATTATGAAGGACGAATCGATTTTCAGCGACAAGGTTCCGAGGCGCATCGCCTCTTCGATTGGAACGAATTGCGCCGTCAATGCGAGGATAACAGCAAAACTCCCGCCGAGGATGCTCAACGCGCGCTGGTTGTTAATGAATAACAGCAATGCGCCGAAAATCAACGGAACCAGAATCCAAAGGATGGGCGCATTCGCGCTCATGATATTTCCACCTCTTTTGCACTGGACGCAATCATCAAATAAGACCCAACCAATGCGAGCCCCAGATTAATCACTGCGAGTAACGCGACAACCAATACCGAACCTTCGACGGTTGCATATAAAACTTCAAACCCTGCAAGGACAGTCATCAATCCAAGAGTCACGCGCAGGATTTGCGAGGTGATTCCCAAATGAAGCAATCCCATCCCGATCAGCAATAAACCGCCTGCAGTGACCGCGAAACCGGCATCTGCCATGATGTTATCTACCGTGGGTGTGGCTCCGGCAACGATCATGCCGACGATGCCAGCCGCGAACAGACGGAAGAGTCGCCCGCGGGGCCAGAGGTTTTCTTCGTCCGATTCGTTGTCCGGTAAGCCGGAGCGCGTCATGCCGAGAATCGCGGAAGACATCCATCCCGAGACAACTTTTACAGAAGCCATTCCAAGCGGCAGGTGCAGAAGCGCCAGGATAAACATGGCGAGATATTGCACTGCCAGCAGAATGATACTCACGCGCCAATCGCGTGCTATAAGCAATCCAACAGAGGTGGCGACGATGATAACGACAGCAATCCATGCAAAGGTTGACATAGATTAAGGCGTCCTTTGCATGAAGTATGAGATGAAAAGTGCGAGGAAGAGTAGAGTCCACATGATGCCGCTTTCGCCTTCGAGCAGGTTCGTGAACACATTGCTTAACCCTCCGAGTTGGCGATAGAGATTCCACAAGGCTTGATATCCCCAATCGAGCCAGGATGGGTTGGAGGGACGCACCCAGTGCGCGCGGACCGGGTTCAGGATGCGCAAACGCGGGGTAAACCAGACCAAGCCCAAGGCTAGGAAAGAAGCGATGAGTCCCACGATCCAATTGCCAAGGTTCAAGGATCCGTCCCAGCCAAAAAGACTGAGCAGGGTGATCGTCATCAGAATTAGGGAAATGCCGAAGGGATAAATATTTCTTGCCCAGATTGGCTGGTCTTCGTAGATCCCGCGTGAAGTGAAGGAACGTTGAATGTGCCGAATAAAACCCGCGAGGAGCATGGCATGCGCAACGATGAGGGGAATCCATGCGAGGAAAAAACTTTCGCCTCCGCTGTTCCAACCCGTTGCAGTGAGCGAAAAGGGGAGCGATGAGATTCCAAATGCAGCGATCCATAGCGCGCGGAGCAGCCATTTGTTTGGCTCTGAGGATAAAAACAAAACGCCGCCAGAGAGGACGAGCGCGCAACCCCATGCCGCCGCGCCGACTGGGTCGGAGCGTAAAGCCGCGGCAACGGCAAGCGCACCGATGCCGATCATCCAATAAGGCCTGCCTGTCAATTCATCGGGCGCGCGCAGCCACATCCAGCCGCCGTATAACGCGGCGAGAGCCACCAGCATAAATAAGAGAGGCGTGAATGGCGATGCCATACTCCCCGCAGGGATTCGCGCAAGCAGGACGAGGCTCGATGCCGCAGAGATCATGCGCAACGCCGTCCCGAAGCCGCGCCGCATCGCGGACTCGCTCCCATATGGAAGATGAAGCGGCAGAACACCGAGGCGCAGGCTCGCCGCGATCAACAAATACAGGCTTGCCTGCGATGAAGCCGAATGAAAATCCAACGCCTGGCCGCTTGCCGCGCTGATCATATTCGCCCACAATAAGATCATCGTGCCGATGGCGCGCGATGCGAACGCAATGACCACGCGTTCGCTTAACTTCGGATCTTCCACAAACCACAATTGGATGACCAATTCAACAAGGTCAATTGCCGCCCAGATCAGCACCAGCGTGATCGGGTTATCCGCGACCGCGGCAAGGACGCCGAACGAAGAAAGCATCAAGATGCCCATCCAGCTCAACGGGCTGGGAAAGTTGCTTCGCACAACCGACGTGACGATAATGGCAAAGCATAACGTAACTAGGCTCAACCCGAATGCCCATGCAATTCCATCTGCGATAAATGCCGGTGACTGCGAAAATAGGGAGGATGGTCCCCAGATGGAAAACTCAAAATGGAGCGGCATATTCGCCTGCCATGCGAACATACTGATCCATGCCAGCAAGGCGCCGCCGGTTGCAATCAACCATGTGTAGCGAAAGTCCGGCAGTATGAATCGCAACATGAACACCGTCAGCGACGTCAGCAACAGGATGCCAACTGTAATCAGAATAAACATGCAACGGCAATTTTATCAGGTTTGCCCCGCTCGTCTCTTTGAAAGGGTATTGAAACGAGCGGGGTTTGCAGTGACCTGTGTTTGTTGTACAATCATACCCATGCGTTACCATCACAACCTGTTTTTGATCCTGCTTGTATTTCTAACCGGATGCAGTGGCGGGACAAACAACGTAGCCGCAGAAGGGATTCCCTCCCCGACACCGTTTCAGCCACTGACGGACAACGCTTCAGACTCACCTTATGCGGACGCGGCTCCGACTCCCCTCAACCTCCCGACAGCGATCCCCATGCCAACGGAAGTTGTCATCCTGCCCGAAACGCTTCCCGAAGATGTTGACGTGACCGCGTTTACACTATCTGGCGTTCTCAATCCATTGACAGGTTTACCTCCCTCCGATCCATCTCTACTCGAGCGGCGTCCGCTTGCGATCAAGGTGGCGAATTATCCGCGATACATGCGTCCGCAATCAGGCTTGACGCTTGCCGACCAGGTCTTTGAGTATTATATCGAAGATGGGTTGACGCGTTTCATTGCCGTGTTTTACGGCAACAATTCCGAATGGGTAGGACCCGTCCGCTCGGGGCGATATTTTGATGAGCACATCCAGCGCATGTTTCAGGCTTATCTTGTCTTCAAATTTGCCGACCCGCGTGAGTTGGACTATTTCCGCTCGAGCGATTTTTCCAAATATCTTGTCGTCCCCACAAACGGATCGTGTCCGCCGTTTCGGTTATTGCCGGAACGCGAGCAAAAAGTCGAGGTGTATAACAATTCCTATTTCGACATGATCTCCTGGGGAGATTGTGTGGATCGTGACGGGTTGGAGAACAACCGTCCCTACATCCGTAACGGATTTTACAGTGATGTCTTACCAGCGACTGACCTTCTCGGAAATAAGGTATCCACTTTTTATTCGGTGGATTCTTATCATTACTGGTTATACAGCCCTGAAAATAAATTGTATTATCGTTATCAGGAAACGGGAGGTACCCGGGATGGCAGCCCGGAAGCCTATGCAGTGTTGATGGACAGGGTGACGGCATTGCCCGTGAGCGCTTCGAATGTGATCGTTTTGATGGCGACTCATACCTTTGCGAACGCCTTCGATAAGGACGATGAAGTTTTCCAAATTGATCTGACCGGCTCAGGTGAAGCGTATGTGTTCCGCGATGGGGTTGCCCTCCTTGCGAAGTGGCATCGTGCCAATAAAGACCAGCCGCTTCTGATCACCACCCTGAGTGGATCGCCCATCTATATGCGCCCGGGAACTACTTTTTACGAAGTGATCGGCGTGCGTTCGTTCGTTGACCAGGACGCAGGCGAGTGGAATTTCCATCACGATTGGCCCTAACCACCATGTCATTGCGAGCCGCTGGTGGTTGAGTAGGACGAAGTCCGTATCGAAACCAAGCGGCGAAGAATCTCTCGCTATGTTGTAAAACCCTCGCCACGGATTTCGCTGATTTACACGAATTTTTAGAAACAAATCCGTGAAAATTCGTGAAATCTGTGGCAAAGATTCCTCGACAGAGACATTCTGAGATAAAATATCAATAGCAAACTTTCTTATGACCTTCGACCCCTCCTTTCTCAGCAACCTCCTCCTCGTGCTGACCGGCTTCGGCGGCGCGTTTCTCGCGGCGTTGTGGATCTCGCTCGTGGTGTGGACGTATCGTGACATCCGTACTCGCGTGCGCGACCCGTTGATGCAGACGCTTGCAACGTTGCTAGTGGCGGTGTTGAGTTTACCCGGCGTTTTGGTCTATTTGATTCTCCGCCCGCAACGGACGCTTGAAGAGGAATATCAGCGAACTCTGGAAGAAGAAGCTTTGCTTCAGGCCCTCGAAGACCTACCCTTGTGCCCAGGCTGTGAACGCCGCGTGAAAGATGACTGGCAGGTCTGCCCGAACTGCCACACAAAATTAAAGAAGTCCTGCGAGAACTGCAACCGCTTCATGGAATTGCCGTGGAATATCTGTCCCTACTGCGGGACTCCCGCCGCAGGCATGCGCCGCGGTGAAGGCATCAGCGTGGATGAAGCATTGAAAAGCTTGAAAATGGAGAATGACGAGGGAGAGGTAAAGGTATGAAAATAAGTTTTGAAAAACTGAAGAAGATTTCTGAAAAGCCATGGTTTTATCCAATGGCTTTATTTTTGATGGCGGTTGTTACATATGGATATGCGTTGACTTCCCTAGGCTATTACTGGTCGGACTGGGAAGTCGTATTTTTTACCAAGCTCGCCCCTTCCTATCAATTTGGCTTCTATGCCGAGGATAGACCGTTTCCATGGACATATCAGTTGATCTATTTTCTTGTTGGTTCACATCCGATCGGCTGGCATACCGTCACGTTGCTGCTTCGTTGGGCGGGCACTTTATTTTTTGTCTACACACTGATTCAATTTTGGCCCGAATATAGAAGACCAACCTTTTGGCTTGGTGCACTATTAATAGTTTATCCAGGCTTTATCCAACAAGCGCAATCTGCTGCATTTTCGCGCCACATCATGACGTTATTCCTTTTCACCTTATCTCTATATCTGATGGCGCTTGCGATCAGGCGACCAAAGTTGGCGCGTTTGTTTTTTCCATTATCCTGGATTGCCACCTTCATGCATCTTTTTACAATAGAATATTTCTCTGGAATTGAGTTCATGCGTCCTGTTTTGATTTGGGTACTTGTGGCAAATGGAAATAAGAAAGATTCGCATTTGCAGCGAAAGGTTGTGCTATATTCCTTACCCTATTTAGTGATTACCGCATTCTTTCTCTGGGCTCGCTTTGTATACTTTCCCAATGTTTTTCAGACCTTAGGCCGCCTCGATAATATTAGTTCGACCATGGGTGAGTTTCAGGTTTCTTTTATTGGAGCCTTGCTAAATTTTTTCAACAAAGGGTTACTGGATCTTTTGTATTCAACTTTGCAGGTATGGATGGATTCAATAATTAGTTTCGGTGGTTTTACTTTCCAGCAAAGAATTGCCTGGTTTGCGTTTGGATTGGGCGCGTTATTTGCTTTTGCCTTCTCCTTTTTCTATAACACAACGGAGGAGGAAACATCGAATCGTTCCTCTCCGACTTTGATGACCATAATTGGCCTTCTGATGTTCGTTACGAGCGCGCTCCCGATTTGGGCAATTGGGAAAGAGGTCAGTACAGGCGGTTGGAATGAACGTTTTACCCTTGCTCCCATGTTTGGCGCCAGTTTGATGGTTGTTGGTCTGGTGCTTTTGTTTGTTCGGCCTGCCGGACAAACATGGCTTCTTGGCTTCCTTCTTATGTTTTCGGTGGCAACACAGGTTTGGATAGTGAATCTCTATCGTCGTGATTGGATGACCCAGCCCGACTACTATTGGCAGCTTTATTGGCGCATACCGGCTTTACAGTCGGATACGGCTGTACTCAGTTTTGCATACCCGTCACACATGATCACACACGATATGGATGCGACATGGGCGGTCAATGTTTTGTATCATTTTCAAATCCAGGATGGTTCCATCCCGTACATGTTCCTTACTCCCGAGCACGAACATTATTTCCAACCGAATGTCGTGCTCAAGCTACCGGCCCGCAATTTGGTATTTCATTTGAATACATCCGATACTGTCGCTGTTCTTCATCAAACAGAAACCTCCTGCCTGCGTGTCTTGGATGCAGTTTACATGTATGACCCCTTGTTAGAGGAAGGAAGCGAGAAGCTCATCCCCATGTCCGATCTTTCCCGTATCATCCCCGAGTCTGCGCCTGTTTCGCCCGATACGGATATTTTCGGCCCTGAGCCTGCTCATACATGGTGTTATTTCTTCCAGAGGGCAGACCTTGCTCGTCAGATGAAAGATTGGAACGAAGCGCTCGGTCTGTATCAGCAGGCGCAACAACTTGGCTTAAACCCGGGATACGGTGCTGAATACATTCCTTTTGTTGAAGCATTTGCTCAAACAGGTGACTGGCAGAAAGCATACGATCTGACCATTGCCGCCGAGCAGTTAACCCCACGCCATAAAAGGCTTTTATGTAATAATTGGTTTCGATTAGCCAAAATACCGTCAGCGGATATGTTGATGGTTGATCAGATTGTTCAAAACCTGCCGTGTTAAATTTATTCCCCCTATCATTAACAGTATAAGGCAGCAATAACATGAAAATCGAATCCATCACCCTCCATCATATTTCCATGCCGCTAGTGACGCCGTTCGAGACTTCGTTTGGCAGGGAAACGGTGCGTGAGTGCACTATCGTCGAACTGCATGCAGATGGTTTGACCGGCTACGGCGAGTGCGTTGCTTCGCGTGAGCCGGGCTACAACTACGAGACAACTGGTACTGTGTGGCATATCCTCCAGGATTTTATCGCTCCGCTCATTTTGGGTAGCGATGTTAAAGATGCGGATGATTTTCAACATTGCGTGGAGCGGATCCGCGGGCATCATCTTGCTAAAGCGGGCGTTGAGATGGCGTTGTGGGATCTGTTGGGCAAGCGAGATGGCAAATCGTTGAAAGAGATGTTTGGAGGCGTGCACGAAAAGGTCGAAGTGGGGGTCTCGATCGGGATTCAGGAGTCCGCTTCAATATTGGTGAAGACTGTTGAGTCGTATCTGAGTCAGGGCTATCGACGCGTCAAAATCAAAATCAAGCCGGGCCGCGAAGTGGAAGAGACCGTCGCTGTGCGCAAGGCGTATCCCGATTTGCGTCTGCAAGTGGATGCAAATTCTGCATACACGCTCGAGTCCGCGGATGTGTTGAAACAAGTGGATGATTTGAATTTGTTACTGATCGAGCAACCACTGTTTGAAGATGACATTTGGGACCATCGTTTTCTGCAGGCGGAATTCAAAACGCCGATCTGTTTGGATGAAAGCGTGGTCTCGCCGCGCCACGCGCGTTATGCGCTGGAGATGGAAGCGTGCCGCATCATCAATGTCAAACCGGCGCGCGTGGGCGGATTGAGCCAGGGAATCGCGATCCATGATTTTTGTCGCGCGCAAAGTGTGCCGGTATGGTGCGGCGGCATGTTAGAAACAGGTATTGGTCGCGCATCAAACCTCGCTCTGGCTTCCCTGCCCGGTTTCGTTTTGCCCGGCGACATCTCCGCTTCGGATCGTTATTATCAGCGTGACATTACGAACGAAAGATTTGTGTTGAAGGATGACAGCACAATCACCGTGCCAACGGGACCCGGCTTGGGGGTGACGATTGACGAATCAGCACTGAAAGAATTTACACTTTCTGAACTCACGTTGAAGGCTTGAGCTCCTGATCGCGCTGAGCGGAGCGCCGGCGCAGACGAAGCGGGGAGAGGGGCTAGGGGTGAGGGGTTATAATCATCGCGCCATGAAAAAACCACATGTCATTGCGAGGAGCGCCGTAGGCGCGACGAAGCAATCTCCTCGCTATATTCTACTAATCATTGCTTTCGTATTCTCCGCCTGTGCGCCGCGCAACGAGACGAAGCTCCAGCCTCCAGTCTCTTCTCCAACCTCAACAATTGCTCCTCTTTCCTTGTTAACTACTTCTACTCCCGCGCCAATTGATTCCCGCATCGGCGAGTCGGTTCCTTCGTCTCTGCGCGAACAAGTTCAACATTTGGATCTCCCAAAATTTATTCTCGACGCGTCGCCGTTTGTTGCATCAAATTCAGACCACAACGAAACTAAAATTCAATGGGTCTACGCATTGGTCGCACCATTCCCGACGATCAAAGATGGCGTGACATTTGACGAACTTCACATCGCGTGGACGGAAGGCACGGCTCCCGCGCCTTTCAGCGGGATTCCGTTATTGGTGGAGGAATCCACTCTCGCCGCGTTCACTGACCTTTGGGACGCGCCAGCTTCCGGCGCGGTGCGAAGCGTATCTGCTGAGCAACTGCTCGCTATTGCATGGAATGAATCCGCGTGGGCAATCGTTCCGTTTGAATCGCTCGAACCGAAATGGAAAGTGTTGACGATTGACCGTCAATCGCCGATCCGCAAAGGGTTTGATGTTTCATCATATCCGCTCGTTGTTCATTTCACACTACAATCTTCAGCAAGCCTCCCAATCTCCAGTCTCTCATCCTCCAACTACGACTCTTCCAAACTAACAACAGTTATCCTCACCGGCGTCACGGCCCTCGTCCGCGCCACCGCAGTGACGATGGAATATAAAAGCGTGACATACCCGGGCGAAAAAATCCGCGACGTGATGCGCGAAGCGGATATTGCGCACGTGAGCAATGAGATTCCGTTTTTCACGGGTTGCCCGTTCCCGAAACCGGATCAAGCCGCCCTTGTCTTTTGCAGTGACCCAAAATATATTGACCTGCTCACCGATGTTGGAACTGACGTTGTTGAACTCACAGGCAATCATTTCGCAGACCGCGGTGCACAGGGAATGTTGGAGACCATCGAGATTTACAACGAACATCATCTTTCATACTTCGGCGGTGGCATGGACTTGCAAGATTCGCTCAAACCCGCTTCGTTTGAAGTGAACGGAAATAAGATCGCCTTCATCGGTTGCAACAAACCGGATGTGGATCGCTTCCCGAGTGCTCGCGATTTTCGTCCCGGCGCCGCGCCGTGCGATTTCCCGTATCTCACGCAAAAGATCGCAGAATCGAAATCACAGGGGAACGTTGTTATCTCCACGTTCCAGTGGAACGAAAGTTATGACTCACGCCCGAGCCCTCAGCAAATGGACGATTTTCGTTTGATGGCGGAATCCGGCGCGTCGATAGTAAGCGGCAGTCAGGCGCATTACGCGCAGATGATGGAATTTTATGAGGGTGCATTCATTCACTATGGGCTTGGAAATTTGTTCTTCGATCAGATGGGCGATCAGGACTGGATGCCGCGCGGAATCCGCCGTGAGTTTTTGGATCGCTACGTGATCTACGACGGCAAATTTATCAGCGCCGAATTAATCACCGCGTTGCTTGAAGATTACTCGCGCCCGCGCTTGATGACGGAGCAGGAACGTTTTGATTTTTTGCAGGAATATTTTTATTACAGCGGATGGATGCCGTTGATCGAAACGCCAACCCCGACAATTACGCCAACGCTGACCCCTATGGCAATTCCATAATTTAATATGTGCTGCAGCCGCCGTCCCGGCGGCGTTATTCAAGTAAACCCCGCGCTGGGGACGGCGCCGGGAGCAAACTCATCTAGATTGTTTTCAGTTATGATCTTAGAATGGTCAATGTATGTTGTAACAGGGTAAGATACTTAAAGTGTCATGCTGAGTGGCGGCTCGCGCCACGAAGCATCTCCTCCATCGTGATGAGACCCTTCGGTCGCGAAGAGCACGCTCCCTCAGGGTGACAGGTTTTAAGCATGGAGGACCCATGAATCAAAACCGAAAATATTTTGGCATGACCGGTTTGCAGATTGGCATTCTTGTTGCGCTTGCAGGGGCATTGTTATTGATACTTTGTCTGGCTGGCTGGTTGATCTTTGGAAACGGATTCAGTTTTTCGCGCCGTCCGCAGGATATTCCCACGTCTGTGCCTTCTCCAACATTGGTTGTAATTCCAACAATAACGACCACGCCTCTCCCAACCCTAGTTCCGTACGAACAATTGATTCCAAATGGCTGGACTCAACATCGCACCACGTTGATGGAGATTTGGTTACCAAACGGTTATCGAAAATTCGATACGAGATATCCATTTCTTTCAAGCGAACTCACGATTGTAGAACTAACTCTTTCTCGCGCACCGTCAGATACTTCTCTTTATAACGTTATTGTTATCGTCGCCTATGAACCATTACCAAATGATACGCTCAGTTCGCATTTGGATATTCGTGCCTCAGATATACCCGCTGGCGTCCGACTTGTCGAACGCAGAGAGGAATTCGTAAACTCGACGCCAGCGGTGCGGCTTCTGTTTGAAGGGAAGTCATCGGACGGCCTTGATGTCAATGCTTTGATGTACGCTTTTTTAGATGGTAATACAGTATGGTATATAGAATATTACACACAAATAAATGAGTTTTATACGATGCTGGAAGTCTTTGAAGATAGTGCTCAAACATTTCGGGTTGTTCGTTAGTGAGCTCGTGATTCGATTATCTCTTTAAGAGTACGCCAAATAATAAATTTTTCTTCAAATGAGCTCCTGCTGTGTGCTGGGCTTGTTGAAGGAAAATATCTGAGCAGTATGTTTTCCGGCAAATCCTGCCTTCGAAGCACGAATTTATCAAATGTTTTTTGTGCCTTCCGCCCGTTGAATATCAATATTTTAATATCAGGATATTGCCTGAATAAAGCCGCAAAATCATTTGCGGTTTCATTTCTTATTTTGCTATCCAAACTCCCTATTCTCTCAGCCGCATGAATAACATCCCATAATCCAATACCTTTCGACTTCAAGAACGAAATTCTTTCATCGTATGGTTCCATGAGTGGCTGATTAAATATTCTGAAAATGATCCGCCAAAAATTGTTTCGTGGGTTGGCGTAATATCTTTGTAAGCGAAGAGACTCTTCCCCCGGTAGCGAACCTAGGATTATAAGACGCGTGTTATTGTTTACAACCGGCATAAAGGATGATTTCATATATTAATCAAAATAAATATTCAAATCCGAGCAATCGAACCGGTTTCCGCAATTCGGACACGTGACCTTGCAGTTCTTCTCGAACATCTCGCTCCCGCATCGGTCGCAGACGTAAACCTGTTTCTGCTTCCTATCCGCCTTTTCCCACCTGACGGGTTTTAACAGCGCAGTATCGAAATCCTTGATTCGCCCCGCGCCGAGTCTCCTTAATTCTTGAATCGCCATTTCTGCATTGCGGCGTAATTCCTCCACATATATCCCGCGGCACACTGCAGACCAACCCTTCAGCCATCTCTGACTCCGTCCATACACTTTGATCGCGCCGTCATAATTCCCGCGCGTGATGTGCAGGTACGCGACCCCGATTTGCAATATCCCGCGATACAGGTCGCGGATTTTGCCCCTCTCCTCAAGCCATGCGATCTCCAGCGCTTCATGCGCTTCAAAATATTTCCCCGCGTTGAACAGATGGAGTCCCTCCACGGCTTGCGGATGAAGAGGCGCGTTGCACAGGTCGTTCGCAGATTCAATCATAGCGAGGGTATCGGTAATTATAGCCGAATGGTAAAATTCTCATATTGCCATGCGTTCCTTCTTTGAAAACAAACGCTGGGTCATTTTTCTTTCCCTCCTTGGTTTAGGGGCTTTGATCCTGCTTTCTGTTGGACTGCGTGATATTCCATTTCGCGGCGGACAGTCCTTTGGCAGGAATCAAATTGGGGATTTCCGGTATGTTCCCGCCAACATCATCAATTCAATTGTGGAAATTCCGATTTGGATGCAGTTGAGTGTGTGGGCGATCTTCGTGTTAATGTTCGTGTTGATCGGTTTTCTTATGACCCCTGAGTGGCGAAAACGATTGATCAGGATCGTGATTCGCGTTGGTGTCACCTATTGGGGGTTGTACATTCTCTTCACTCGGTATCGAGATCTGCTGGCGGGGATGGGCTTGAACCCGGGCGCGATGAATGCAGGGAGTTCACTACCCGCATCCACCGGTGACGCCCCGCCTGAATTTCTTTCACCACGAACAATATCCATTGCTTCCTACATCCTCAGTTTTGGGATTGCCCTGTTATTGATTATTATTGCATGGAAGGTGTACGTCTTTTGGAAGGAAATAAATGCCGCGGGTTTGGAACAGCCCTTGAAGAAAATAGCAAAGATTGCACGTTCGTCCATCCGTGATCTTTCATCGGGAAGAAATTCAACAGATGTGATCATCAATTGTTATTTCCGTATGAGCGACGTGATCGCGGATAAACGTAAAATCCACCGCGGCGCGGCTATGACGCCTGCCGAATTTGCGGTTCAACTGGAAGGCGCGGGTTTACCGGCAGAGGCGGTGCAAAGACTCACGCGCCTGTTCGAGAGCGTCCGTTACGGCGAACGCAAAACAGAACCCAAAGATGTCAACGAAGCGGTGTCGTGCCTGACGACGATTCTGCATCATTGTGGGGAACCTGTATGAACTGGCGGCGACGGCTCGTGATCATCGGTGTGATTGTAAGCGCGGCATTGTTGGCTTTTCCGTTGCGCGGTGTTGTCCATCAATTGCTCGTCATCCCCCTGGCATATTTGTTGTATGCCCTGCAGTTGCTCTACCTGTCTCTGCCGCAAGTGTTGTGGTGGATCGGTGTTGTACTCATTGTGTTGTTCGTTCTGGGGAAGAGTCTTTTGCCTGACGTAAAATTTGCTAGGAAAATCATTCCACTCGTCAAACGTGAGCAGGGGAATGTGGAGAGTCTGGCGGCGACGATCCAAAAATCAGACAAAGGGATTTATTTCAAGTGGCTGGTGGCGAATCGGCTTGGAAGGCTGGCGTATCAATTTCTTCTCCAGCGCGAACATGGCAAGCCGCGCTCGGTCTTTGCGCCGCTCACGGCGGAGGGATGGGACTCTGAACCTGCGGTTCAGCAGTATCTCGAAAAAGGATTGCACGGCTCGTTCGCAGATTTTCCGAATAGCAATTGGAATTATTTTGTCCCGCCAAAAAAAACAGCCCTCGATCATGATGCGGCAAAGGTTGTGGAGTTTCTGGAATCAAAGATGGAAGAAAATCTGCCACAGAGAAAATGAGACGCTGAGATTCTGTAAAAGAATTTCTCCGCGCTCTGTGACTCTGCGGCGAATAATTGGAGAAACTCGTGGCAGATATATCAAAAGTTTCAACAATCAGTAACCAAGTGATCGCCGAAGTGGAACGCGCCGTAGTGGGCAAGCGCGCCCTGCTTGAAATGATGATGGCGTCCGTGCTGGCGGGCGGGCACATTTTGCTTGAAGATTTTCCCGGGCTTGGTAAAACATTGATCGCGCGAAGTTTTGCCAAAGCGCTCGGGCTGGAATTCAAGCGCATCCAATTCACGCCCGATCTGTTGCCCGGCGATATTACAGGCGGATACATCTTCAATCGCGTGAAGAATAAGTTTGAACTTCGCAAAGGACCGTTGTTTGCAAACATTATTCTCGCCGATGAAATCAACCGCGCGTCGCCGAAGACGCAATCTGCTTTGCTGGAGGCGATGCAGGAGGGGCAGGTGACCATCGAAGGCGAATCGCTTCCCTTGCCTGAGCCGTTCCTTGTGCTTGCCACGCAAAACCCGATTGAATACGAAGGCACGTTCCCGTTGCCCGAAGCACAGCTGGATCGGTTCATGTTGAAATTGACTGTCGGGTATCCGAATCTTGAAGAAGAGAAATTAATTCTCCGCCGCCGCCGCGAACGCAAACAGGATGAAGTGGACTTGCGCGAGATCACAAAAGCGAAACAATTGCTTGAGTTGCGCGAAGCGGTGGAAACGATCTATGTGGATGCAGATCTCGAAAATTACATGGCATCACTGGTACACGCCACGCGCACGGATCGTCGCGTCGCCGTGGGTGCGAGTCCGCGCGGTTCGCTGGCGTTCCTCAAGATGGCGCGCGCGAATGCTGCCCTCGATGGGCGCGACTTCATCATCCCCGACGACATCAAACGCTATGCGACCGCTGTGCTGGGTCATCGCATTATCCTTCAGCCCGAATATTGGATGGCGCGTTCGGTCACGGATGATGTTATTCGTGATTCGATTGAGAAGACGCCTGTGCCGGTTATCAAATAACACTCGCGCTGAGCGGAACGAGCCAATAGGCGAGTGAAGACGAAGCGCGTGCTGCGAAGGGCGCTTCATCTACGCCGAATGACGAACCTGTTCGGCTCCGCTCAGCGCGATGGATAGGTTATGTCCCGCTCACTTCTGCTTGGTTTCATCACATACGGACTTTTGTTGGCAGGGGTTGCCACGGTGCGCGGCGAATTCATGGCGCTGGCATTGCCATTCGTTGTTTACTTGCTCGCGGGGTTCTTATTTTCGCCCGATGAAGTGAAACTCGAAGCGACGCGGCAATTGAGCGACGAACGCACATCGCCGAATTCAAATGTCGTTGTAACTGTGACCGTTACCAATCGCGGATCGCATCTCGACGAAGTATTACTGGATGACGTTGTGCCAGCGGATTTAAACATACGCATCGGGCAAAGCCGACATTTGATTCGGCTTCCGAAAGGCGACTCCTTCACTTTTGCATATACGATCGCGGGTCCGCGCGGCGGATATGGATTCGAATCCGTTCGGGTGAAAGTGAACGATCATTTGCGGATGACGGGGCGCGAGGTCCAGGTTGAAGCGAAAGGACAGTTGTTCGTCTTCCCGCCGGTCACGCGTCTCCGTCACGTTGCGATCGGTCCGCGTCGGACGCGCGTCTACGCAGGGACGATCCCCGCGCGAGTTGGCGGCACAGGGACGGAGTTCTTCGGCGTGCGCGAGTATCAACACGGTGATTCGCCGCGCGTCATCAATTGGCGCGTCAGCGCGCATCAGCAGGATGTGTTGTATTCGAATGAGTTTCAACAGGAGCGCGTGGCGGATGTGGGAATTATTCTCGACGGCCGCCTGCGGACGAACGAGTTTGCGCGCGGTCATTCGTTGTTCGAATATTCTGTGCATGCCTCAGCCGCGCTCACCGACGCATTGTTGACTCAGGGCAATCGCGTCGGCTTGCTGGTGTACGCCGCGTTCCTGCGCTGGACTCTGCCCGGGTATGGAAAAGTGCAGCGTGAACGAATATTACATTCACTCGCTCATGCAAGACCCGGGGGCAGTCAGGTATTTTCGGACTTTCAGCACTTGCCGACGCGGTTGTTCCCGCCCGAGTCGCAGATCATTTTGGTCTCGCCGTTGCATGAAGATGATTTGACGCCGCTCGTGCAATTGCGCGCGCAGGGGTACCAGGTGCTGGTCGTCAGCCCGAACCCGGTTAAGTTCGAGCTTTCGTATTTGCCACAGAATAAGAATGTGGAGCTTGCCAGCCGCGTAATCCAAATGGAACGCGCGTTGACGCTGCAAAAGGTGCGCCGCGCGGGAGTTCAGGTATTGGATTGGGATGTGGCAGAGCCGTTTGATCTAGTAGTGAAAAGAATGTTGTCTCGTCCGCCCGCGTGGTTGCGCGCTGTTGGAAGATAATGCCGGTGGTTGAGTAGGCGGTGTCCGCCCGCCGTATCGAAACCACCTTTAATAGAAAACTCTTGCTGAGACGCTGGTTTCGATACGCCTTCGGCTACCGCCTCAGGCTACTCAACCAGCGATGTATGGAAGATATTTATGACGCTCCTTACTATGATCCTGAGCATCCTCCTTGGAACCGGCTCGTTAGTCTACGGATATTCGCAGGCGGGTCTCACCGACCCCGCGCGCTGGTTTGTATGGTTGGGAACCCTCTGGCTTCTCGCGCATTGGCGGAAGTATTACTGGTTTTCTTCCCTGGCTTTGTTCCTCGCGCTCTTTGCCGCGGCGTATGGTGTGTGGAATGGATTCACAACGATCTGGATGTTGCTCGGCGCCCTTGGCGGAATGCTCGGCTGGGACCTGTCAGATTTTGCGCGAAGGATTGGTTATGCCGCGCCGACGGATGACGTCCAAGGCATGGAGCGTCGCCACCTGGAGCGCGTAGGCATTGTCGCTGTGTTGGGATTTGGGTTGGCTTGGTTGAGTACCGTGATTCAAATCAACAGATTGGCGTTTGAAGTAGCAGTAGGGCTGGTGCTTCTAGCCGCGCTAGGGTTGACGCGGTTGGTGATGAGGTTGAGGAGGTATTGAGTTTACCGGTATCAGATATGGAGAAATTCAATGCCGGAAATCAGGTAAGCCCCATACTCGAGTAAAGCGCCATAGCATCCACCGACCAAGGCCCCAATCAACACGATGCCAGGCGGTTCTGTTGAAATCTGTATATGGAATGGTCCAAACAGGCCAAAGATCAAAAATAAGGGTAGAGATGTTATTCCCACTACCATGACTCCGGCAATCCCCCTCATCCATGAAAAGGTAAGGGATGTCATAATAAACGAAATGAAATTCAAAGTGCCTTCGCGAAAGAACCACTGTATTGCAACCAAAAGGATAACGGTAGCAATACCCTGCAACAGGTAATCCCGAGTGATCGAGAATCTCTCCCAATGACCACTCCAAAATGGCAGATCAAAAAACTTATCGACAAAGTAAGCAGCGCCGAAGATTACTCCAAAGAAAATGCCTAGCGCCATTAAGGCACCGATTATGCGGAAAAAGCTCCCAATGATTATTACGATGTAAGACTCTGAAGCACCAGGGGAACGGTATGTTTCGAGCAAGATAAGACTTGCACCAATCATTGCCAGCGGTGAGAAGCGAAAGTCACCCCAATAGCCGATCGCAGCACCCAGAATGATTCCAAGCATAACCCCCAAGAAGATCTTTGGTTGACGGTCATCATAGAAGCTAGACATAGTTTAATCATCCTTTCTCTACACATTTGCAACGCAAGGCTTATTTTACTTTTCTTTCATTTCCGCTAAATTCTCATCTGACAATTTCCACTCGATTGTATTCGCATTCATCGTGACCTGTTCCGGAGTCGTTGCCCCGGCAATCACGGAAGAAATATGGTTGTTGCTCAGCAACCAGGCAAAGGCGAGGTCGTGAAGCGTGTGTCCGCGTGAGTCGGCGAAAGCGCGGAGTTTGTCCAGCTTGTCGAAGTTGGAGTCCGTGAGTCGATTCTTCACATACGGGCTGAACTCGCCGCGCGACCCAGCCGGTGGTGGTTCGCCGCGCGTATATTTTCCGGTGAGCAATCCGCCTGCAAGTGGGAAGTACGGCAGGAGGCCGACATTCGCCCACGCGCAATAAGGAAGAACTTCGCGCACCGCATCGCGCTCGAGCAGGTTGTAATGCGCCTGGATCGCAACGAGCGGCTCCCAGCCCATCATCCCGGCAAGCGCGTTCGTGTGCGCCAACTGCCACGCCGAAAATTGACTCGTGCCGATGTATCTCACCTTGCCCGCGCGGACGAGATCGTCGAGCGCGTGCAGCGTCACTTCGACGGGAACCGATTCGTCCCACGCATGGATTTGATACAGATCAAAGTGATCGGTCCGCAACCGGCGCAGGCTCGCCTCTACCGCGTTCATAATGTGATAACGCGACGCGCCGACATCGTTGGGTCCTTCGCCCATTTTGAAACGGACTTTCGTCGCGATAACAACGCGCTTTCGTTCGCCCTGCAACGCCGCGCCGAGAAATTCCTCCGAACTTCCGTCTGGTTTGCCATACACGTCCGCCGTATCGAAGAAGTTGATCCCCTCATCGAGCGCGCGTTGGACAGCGGCTTTCGCGCCGTCCGCGTCCACCTTGCCGCCGAATTGGTTGCACCCGATTCCGATGGCGGATATTTTTACGCCTGCCTTGCCGAGATTACGATAGTTCATGGTTCTCCTTTTGGTGTCGTTGCGAGGAGGACGAAGTCCGACGAAGCAATCTCAGTGTACCCTCCCACAATTGTTTGAAGGTGCATCGAGATTGCCACGACCCGCGAAGCGGGTCTCGCAATGACATTGGTCATCTCACATAAATTGGATTGCTGTAGATCCAGCCGCGCTTTTTCCCAAGGTATCGGCGATAGACCTCCACGCGATAAACACCTGGCTCTGTCGCGCTATACGTGCATGCGTAGGAATTTTTCCACACGCCGATTCGTTTCCCGTCTTTAATGAGATGAATCTCTGCCTGCGTTAGGACATGCGCTTGCAGTGTCACTCCGCCTTTGACAGAGATCTCCTCACCCATGATTGCGGAGTGTTCAAGTCCTTTCGCTTTGAAGGTGAATCCTTTTGTGGGTGCGGGTAGATCGTAGGCAACAAAACATCGCCCGGCCGCGAGCGCGTCATAGATCATCTTTTTGTCGGTGGCAACGTCACCTGTAAGCGGCTCTGGAATGAAGACATGCGTGTTGATCGTTTTGAAGTGAAACTCGTAGGGGAAGATGACGCGATGAAATGGTCCCATGTGCATGTGAAGCGCGTGCGCATCTGAGCCGCCGATGGCGACGACGGGGCGTCCGCTGGAGAGCAGTTCGTCCCAGCGTTGGATAACTTCAGGGAGGGGGTGATGCCCAACAAGTTGAGGAAAGAACGCGTAGAAAGCGCCGTGCAGTTTTGTAGGGATGACTGTCTTGAGTTCGCTTAGCCCGTTCCACAATTCGATGCCAGTGTAGTTTTGCACGCCCCACGCTTCCCATGAAATGTCCGTTTCGTTGAAGGCTGGGGCTTCGGGGTCGCACGGATGAGCAATGAAACTGATTCCGCCTGCTTCACGCACACCGTTGATCAATGCCTGCGGGTCATCCGCGAGGGAGGATAAGTCTCGGTCTGCGTTGAACACTAACAGGTGGTTCTTTTGCGGGTCACGGTCCTGGTCGTGGACCTCCTGCCCAGCGAGGAGCAGGACGCGGCTAGGTCCGACGCGGTAGTATCCTTCCACGCCTTGCACGAGCACGTTGTGATCCGTCACAATGACCGCGTCCAAACTCGTTTTGATCGCGGCTTGAGCAATGTCTTTGTGCGTGCCGCTGCCATCTGAGTAGCGCGTGTGCATGTGCAAATTTACGATGATTTCGTGCATGATCAAAAACCAGCCGCAGGGAACACAGAGAATATGAGAAAAGACTCAAAAAACTCTGCGCGCTTTGTGGCTAAGGAGATGATTGTAAAAAATTCTTGCATGAGACCTCAAGTTGACGTTTCTTCCGCCTAGCAGGTATAATGTTCCCGCTTAAAAGGAGGCTGTTCTATATGATAACTTATCTAAATATTGGTCTGATTATAATCTCCGTCCTATTGATCCTGAGTGTGATCATTCAGAGCAAGGGCGCGGGGCTGGGTGGACTCACTGGCGCCGACGCGGGCAGTGTGTTCACGGCGCGCCGCGGCATCGAGAGAACTTTGTTTTGGGTTACGATTGTGTTGAGCGTTGTGTTTTTTGCGCTGGTCATCACGCTTCTTATCATATCCTGATTGAAAGATTCGTTTCTGAACAGGCTCGCTTGATCCGCGCGGCTTCTGAGGGCGTGGCACGAACGAGCCTTTCTTTTTACTTATGAAACAATTACGCTGGCAGATATTGGTTGTTCTGGTCACACTAGTGATCGTGGGTGTGTTGTTATTCACACAACAGTCAACGCAGGTGACGGGCGGACCGATTCTTTCCCAGCCTGAGCAGGGCGGCGTTTACACAGAGGGACTCGTCGGCTCGCTTGGGCGACTCAACCCGATACTCGATTGGAACAATTCTGCCGACCGCGATGTAAACCGGTTGCTTTTCAGCGGGCTTGTCCGCTTTGATGAGCGCGGTCTCCCGCGCGCTGATCTGGCTGAAGCTTGGGGCGTTGCGCCAGATGGCACGATCTACAACTTCACGATTCGCCCGAATGCCGCCTGGCACGATGGGACACCTGTCACCAGTGATGATGTCATCTTCACGATTGAAATGATGAAGAGCGCCGGCTCATTAGTTCCACCGGATATCAAAGAATTGTGGGAGAAGATCGAAATCACAAAGCTGAACGATAAAAACATCAAATTCACTTTGCCTGAGCCTTACGTCCCGTTTATGGATTATCTGACATTTGGCGTTCTACCCAAGCATTTGTTGGAATCTGTTTCGCCGGACCAGATGGAAAAGGCGGACTTCAATCTCAATCCGGTTGGAACGGGTCCGTATAAATTCGATCACTTAATTGTAGAAAATAATCAGATCACGGGCGTGGTGTTGACCATCAACACAAATTATTATCTCAATTCATCGTTCATCGAGCAGGTGGTCTTTCGCTATTACCCGACTTCCGCCGCGGCTCTGGATGCGTATCAGCAGGGCGATGTGTTGTCAGTGAGCCAGATCACGCCCGATGTGCTAATGACCACGCTCGAAGAGGTCAATCTCTCGGTGTACACAAGTCAATTGCCGCAGATGAGTTTTGTATTTTTCAACCTGAATAATCCCGATGTGCTTTTCCTGCAAAACATCAACGTGCGCCGCGCTCTCATGCTCGGATTGAATCGTCCCTACATCATCAACACGTTTTTGCAGGGTCAAGCCATCATCGCGCATGGGCCCATCCTGCCGAGTTCGTGGGCGTATTACGATGGAACGGAGCATTTCGAATACAATCCCGATGAAGCCATAAGTTTATTGAAAGCCGAAGGGTATGCCATCCCTGCGGGTGGTGGCGAGGTACGCGCGAAGGAAGGCGTGCCGATGGTCTTCACGATGTTACATCCGGATGACTCATTGCACACACAAATCGCGCAGACGATTCAGACTCAATGGGCAAAGATCGGAGTCCGCGTGGATTTGCAAGCCGTGCCCTACGACCAGCTCGTGTTGAACTCGCTCGCTTCCCGCGCCTATCAATCTGCTCTTGTTGACTTAAATCTTTCTCGCACCCCAGACCCCGATCCGTATCCCTTCTGGCATCAAGCCGAAGCCATCGGCGGACAAAATTATTCGCAGTGGGACAACCGCCCCGCGAGCGAATATCTCGAGCAGGCACGCGTGACTGCCGATTATTCATTGCGAACGCGCCTGTACCGAAACTTTCAAGTGATCTTTGCGAATGAATTGCCTGCGCTCCCATTGTTCTCTCCCGTCTATTCCTATGGCGTGGACACGCAAGTGCAGGGAGTACAGGTCGCGCCGCTGTACGATCCGAGTGACCGACTCGCGACGTTCACTCAATGGTTCCTGCTCACGCGCCGCGCTCTCAAACAGGCTGAAACACCAACAGCTACACCGTAGGGGCGAGGTACTCTCACCCTATTTTCACATGAACACAAGGGCGGGCTGCGAAGCGTCCCGCCCCTACATATAATCATATGGAGACATCAATGACTGACCCTCGACAAAAAGCGCTTGATTATGCCCATCAACACAACGAACGCTTTCTTGAAGAACTAAAAGATTTTCTTGCAATCCCATCCATTTCCACAAGCCCTGAATACAATGCCGATACGCAGCGTGCCGCCGAGTGGGTTGCCGTGCAATTGAATTCGCTTGGGATGGAGCATGTGCAGATCATGCCCACGGGTGGGCACCCCGTCGTGTATGGCGAACAGCTCAGGGCTGGGAAAGACGCGCCGACCGTCCTCATCTATGGTCATTATGATGTGCAACCCGTTGATCCGCTTGAGTTGTGGACAACGGATCCATTTCAAGCGGAAGTGCGAGGCGAGAATTTGTACGCGCGCGGTTCTTCGGATATGAAAGGGCAGGTGATCGCGTCGCTCAAGGCAGTCGAGTCTATTGTTCGCACGAGCGGCTTGCCAGTGAACCTGAAATGGCTGATTGAAGGTGAAGAGGAAATCGGCTCGAAGAACCTGGACGAGTTCATCAAAAAACATAAGGATATGCTCAAGGCTGATTTTTGTATCAACCCAGACGCAGGCATGATCAACGCGGACTCACCGACAATCACGTATGGCTTGCGCGGACTCGCGTATTTTGAAATTCGCGTGTATGGTCCGAGCCGCGATTTGCATTCCGGTTTATTCGGCGGCACCGTACATAACCCGGCTCAGGCGCTGGCTGAATTGATCACGGGTATGCACGACAAAAAAGGACGCATCACGCTGCCGGGCTTTTATGACAAAGTTCGTAAATCCAGCAAAGCGGAACGCGCCGACATTGCGCGCCTGCCCACCACGCCAAAACATTTCCTCCAGCAGACGGGTGTGCCAGCCTTGTGGGGCGAACCTGATTACACACCCGAAGAACGCGTGAGCATTCGCCCGACTCTTGAAGTGAACGGATTGCTTTCCGGCTTCACCGGCGAAGGCTCAAAAACAGTTTTGCCCGCATGGGCGATGGCGAAAGTTTCATGCCGACTTGTGCCGGATCAGACGCCGGAATTAATTCAAAAGGCGATGGCTAAATATATGAAGAAGCACGCGCCAAAGACCATCCGCTGGGAGATTAAATACATCAGCGGTTCCGGCGCGGCGATCACACCGCGCGACAGTTTGGGCGTGCGC
>Ga0247727_10003941_pt1 | contig 32180 bp, 24 predicted proteins | sample WisWelCaveWW1625_FD_202498 | JGI IMG/M metagenome (GOLD analysis project Ga0247727, IMG submission 202498) | Biofilm microbial communities from Wishing Well Cave, Virginia, United States - WW16-25 | ecosystem: Environmental > Aquatic > Deep subsurface > Groundwater > Cave microbial mat | place...
TCAATGACATCCAAGCGGTGCCGGCGGCGAAGAACGTCTGGCAGGCCGCCGCGGCAACCCTGAAGACCACGAAGCAAACCAAGCTCAACAAGACCGGCCCGGTGCGGACCGAGATCAACAAGTGGAAGGCGAGCGGCCTCTTGACCACGGCCATGGAACAGGAGATGGAACTGGTCGGCACGGGCGATGCCTTCGACCCGAACACCTACAAGCCGTCGATCGTCGCCGGATCGCGCGCGGGCTTCGTACACATCACCTTCAAAAAGCTGGGCGTCGATGGCCTGAACATCTTCGTGCGCCTGAAGGGTCAGACGACGTGGAAGAAACTGACCTACGACACGAACTCGCCCTACGACGACCACACAGAACTCGCCGTCGCCGGCACCGCTGAAGTCCGCGAGTACCGCGCGATCGGCGTGATCGACGACGAAGAAATTGGCCTCCCCAGCGACATCGTCAGCGTGACGTTCGCAGGGTAGCCATGTCCGGATTCAAGGCCGCGCGGGTCGCGGGTTCCCTGAATCCTGACCAATCTCATTGCCAAAAACCTCGCCGAGCTGAAGCAGCTCAAGCGGCTGTCACTGGCGGGCAGCGGCCTCTCCGACGCCGGGATCAAGCACTTGGGGTAGTGGTACATTTTCGCGTAGCCGCGTTTGCCAAAACGCGGGAATCCCGCACTCTGGCGAGTGCGGCTACGCGAAAATGTACCACTACCGGACCTGGCCGGCCTGTCGAACCTGGAATCGCTCGACCTCGGCCGCACCAAGGCCAGCGCCGCCGGCATCGCCGAGCTCGAAAAGGCGTTGCCGAATTGCAAGGTCGTCTGGGACGCTGAGAACTGAGCCTGGCCTGCCCGAAGGTGACCGATGTCGACCTGCGACACGTCGGGACACTGGAGAAGCTCACGCGCTTTTCGCTTGAAGGAAGCCAGATCACCGACGCTGGTTTGCAGCACCTGATGGGCCTGAAGATACTTCGCGAGCTAAAGATCACCGGCACGCAGGTGACGGAGGCCGGGGTCGCCGCTTTGCAGCAGGCGAATCAAGCTTACCCAAAACTGACTCCCAATTACGGCAGAGACATTGAATGATGTATTATGCGGTGAGTATCGACGAGAGTGATGAACTACCCCGACAGGGTTTAATGCATGAGCTGGCTGACCCGCATGCTGTACCGGTTCCGCTACGGGGTTTGGCTCTTGGTCCTCGCCGGCGTTGGCGGCCTTTGGAAATTCAACACTCCCGTCACGTTTGATCAATCGATCGAAGGGTTCTTCCCGCCCGACCACGCTGCCTTGGTGAGCTATCAGCGGGCCAAGCAGAGCTTCGGCGGCGACGATTTCGTGTTCGTCGCGTATGAAGACGAAGAACTCTGGACGCCGGCCGGCATGGATCGACTTCGGAGTCTGGTTCGATTAGTCCGTGAACACGTATCGGGCGTCGCACGTGTGCAATCGCTCGATCAGATGCCACTGCCGTGGAGGGTGGATGCCGCGGTCGATTCGCTGGTGAAGCTGGCCCCGGCGGCGAAGGCGCTCGCACTGCCGCGAATCGTCGGCGGGCTGGCCACGGTTGCGACCGAGATTCGCACTTGTGGCGACGACTCGGCGGCCCTGGCCGAGCTCAAGGATCGTCTCTGCACTAGCCCGCTGTTCCGAAACAACCTGGTCGATGCTCGCGGCCGAACCACGGCGCTGATCGTGCAACTCAAAGGTCCCGAGGAAGCAGACACAAAACAGGCCGTGACCGAACTTCGCCAACACGCCGACGCATTCGCCCGCGAGCACGGGCTCGCACGGGCCGCCGTGGTCGGTCCGCCGGTGCTCGTGGCCGATGGGTTCGCCAGCCTGGAAAAGGACCACCAAACCCTGGGCTGGGTTGCGATGGGGTTAATGGCCTTGACCATGTTGATCGCGGTGCGAAGTCCGTGGTGGGCCGTGCTGCCGGTCGTGAGCGGCTGCCTCACCTGGCAGTTGACTCAGGCGTTCTTGAACACGTGGGATTTGAAACTCACGCTGGCGGCCGGTCCGATCATTGCCCAGACGGTCGTGTTGTGCATGCCCGCGGCCAGTCACCTGGCCGTGCACTTCCGTGAGTCGCTTCGCAATCAGTTCAATCCCGAAATCGCCGCGCGACAAACGCTCGCAGTTGTTTCTGTTCCCGTCGCATGGTGCGCACTGACTGCGGCGGCCGGCTACTTGGCTACGCTGTCCAGTTCGGTTCGGCCGGTCTATCAGTTCGGACTGACCATGGCCGTGTGCAATATCCTGGCCGGCTTGCTCGCCTACGTGCTCGCCGCCGGCGCGATGCAGCCGCCACGCTGGTTGCGCCGGCGAGCAACCCAGGAATTGACTCCGTACGAAGCGGAATTCAATCCGAAACAAACTCAACTAAGCCGCGTCACCGAGTGGCTTCTCGATCATCCGGGACGCACGCTGACTTTCTTCGTGGCGCCGTGCCTGGTAATTGCTGTCGGGATCGGACAGGTCCGCTTCGAATCGAACTACATCAAGATCTACAAGGGCAATTCGCGCGTGGCCCAAGATTATCGCTACGTGGAGCAGCGACTGGGTGGCATCGGAGTGGTGGAGTTGGTGGTACCTGCGCCCAAAGATGCAGCGGAAGTGACTGCCGAATGGCTTGAGAAGATTCGCGCGGCGACCGAACAACTCAAATCGGTGGATCGGGAACTCGTCGGCGAAGTGCTGACGTTGGCGGATGTGTTGATCCCGGACAAAGAGTCTCGATCGGACACGAAGCAGCCCGCACCCGCCGAGCCGACGCCAACAACGGAGCGGCCGAAGCAGTCCGGAATCCTGGGCGGGCTCCTGCGTCGCCCCGCCGCCGGCCCGGTCAGCCCCGACCAGGTCATTCAATCGAAGTTGAGCATTCTCGGCTCGCCGGTGTTCTCCTACATCCTGAACAATTTTTGGAAACGGTCCGAAGGCCAAATGCGTTTGATCGTGCGCATCCGGGAATCGGCCGATGCCGAGCAGAAAGAGCGGGCATTCGAGAAGCTTCAGGCCGCCGCGCGGTTGGAATTTGGGCAAGACGCTTACCTCACGGGTCTTTCTCATCTGATGACGCAAGTCACTCGGGCAATCATCACGACGCAATTTCAATCCACGGCATGGGCATGTGCCATGATCCTGTTCATGTTGCTCGTGGCCCTTCGTAGCCCGGTTTTGGCCGTGTTCGCGCTGTTCCCAACCTTGCTGGCAGTCGGATTGGTGCTCGGTGCGATGGGGTGGCTGGGCGTCCGGATCGACATGTCCACGGCGTTGGTGGCCAGCGTCGCGGCTGGGCTTTCGGTGGATGACACATTTCACTGTCTACTGCGTTGGCGGCGCGAGGTGCGGCAGGGACGCCCGGCGCGCGAGGCCCTGCAAGTGAGCTATGCCGGGGCCGGGCCGGGCGTCGTGCTATCCAGCGCCGCCGTGAGCCTCGGCTTCCTCGCGTTGACCTTTAGCGAATTCGTCCCAACCGCCAACTTCGGCTGGCTCGTAGCCGTCGCGACTCTCGGCGGCAGTCTCGGAAATCTCGTCGTCCTGCCGGCACTCCTGATGCTCGTGTCTCGCCTGCGTCCATTCGGTCCAATGCAACCGCGTCCCAGTTGACATCAACCGCTACCGCCGCAAAATTAGCAGCAACGGAGTACGAGAACGTGCCTCGGTTCAGGAATACTCGCACGGGAATCTACCGATCGGCAACGAAGCGATGAGATTGGAGTGGTGACCACAATGAAAACGATTCTTGCCATGGTTCTCGCTGGTGGGACGATTCTCTCCGCTGCGTTCTTCGCACCGGCCGCGCGCCCCGAAATCATAAAAATCTCGCTCGTGTTGTTGGATAAAGAAACGAACAAGCCAATTCCGGGTGTCGTGCGATTTCGGCGGGAGGACGGCAGCGTAGTTTTTCCTCTTGGGCTGACTTCGCGCGGGTGGGGGCTAGATCAGAAAGCACAGATCGGCGAGTGGTTTGTCGTACCGGGCCCGGTCACTGCCGAGTTACGCAGCGAACCGATAACGATTGAGGCTGTTTCGGGTATCGAAACTGAACGGGCAGCAATCCAGGTTGACCTGACCAAGCGGGAACACCGTGACCTGAAGCTTCGCCTGGCGCGGTTCAGCAACCTGCGCGATGCTGGATGGTATTCGGCGAACACGCATTTGCACTTGCGGAACTTCTCTCGCGAAGAGTCTGATCGATACCTGCGAGAAATCCCCGCCGCCGATCGGCTCGATGTGCTTTTCATCTCGCACCTGGAACGCGCCGATGACGACCGCAGTTACATCACGAACCAATATCGACCCGGCCGCCTGAAGGATCTGGAATCGGCCGGCGTGGTTGTGAGCAACGGTCAGGAGCACCGTCACAACTTTGGGCCACAGGGAGAAGGTTACGGCCACGTGATGCTGCTCGGCATCAAGGAGCTGGTTCAGCCGGTTAGCATCGGCATTGGCATTTCCAAGAAGCATCCGGACTCGCCGCCGATACGTGACGGCATCGACAACGCACACGATCAGGGCGGGACGGCCATCTGGTGCCACAACAATTGGGGCTACGAAGATGTTCCCAACTGGCTAGCCGGCCGGCTCGACGCCCAGAACATCTTCGACGGCGGCAGCCACGACGGATACGCCGAGAGCTTCTACCATTACCTGAACGCCGGCCTAAAGGTCCCGTTCTCCACCGGCACGGATTGGTTCATGTACGACTTTGCCCGATGTTACGCTCACGTCGCCGATGAACTGACTCCAGAAACATGGCTCGCCGTGCTCCGCTCTGGCCGCACGTTCATCACGAACGGCCCGCTCCTCGAATTCCGTGTCAACGATTCCGAGCCTGGTGACACCATTGCGCTGGACCACCCGGCGGACATGGTGATCAACGCCTCCGCCAAAGGGCGACTCGACTTTGGTCGCATCGAACTGATTCAGAATGGTCGCGTCGTCGAAACGGCCCCGACTCGCTCGGTCGACGGCCACTACGAATCCCGACTTCGGGTGAAACTCCACGTGTCCGAGCCCGGCTGGCTTGCGGCCCGCGTCACGTCATTGGCCAAGACCGAATACGGCCATCCGCTCTTTGCCCACACATCGGCTGTTTACACGCCAGTCGGCGGTCGTAGAATTCAGTTAGAAGGCAACGTGCGGTTCCTGCTGAGCCAATTAGAGTCTGCCCACAGCGCGATCGCCGCCAAAGCCCGATTCGACACCGACAAGCAGCGTGAAGAAGTCCTCGGTCTCTACGATCGGGCAATAAACGAACTGCAAGCATGACTGAGCAAGCCAGCCAAATGAATCAAATGGAAACAGAGGTTCGGATTCGACACTGGCGCCACGCGCTTCTTCGCACCACCATTATTGCTGTTTGCCTTCTAACGAGTTCTGGCATCGCGTGGCTGATACTTCAGACGCACCTACGGCAAATGGGCCCCGACGTGTTCATCCATCACCCCGGTCCAACTATTCTGCTCTGCCTTCTGGTCGCGACGGCGATACTTGTCACGACGGGATCACGATATCGGACCGTGATTAGCGTTTCTCTTTGTTTCTGTATGTCACTCTTTCAGGAGTTTCTTCCAGGTTGGCGTTTTGGCGTAGAGCCATCTCGCTTGTTACTACTTGGAATAGGACCGGCACTTTTGGGAACCGCCTTTGTGTTAAGGGCAAGTGAAATACACATTGGAGCGAAGGTCGTGTTCTGGCTTCTTGGCACCTGGATTCAGGCAATACACATGTTTAACGCATACTGGACGGGTAGCCAGTCGATCCCGTTTTTCCGACCGGGCGAGGCGGTCAGACAAGGGGAATGCGCCCGTCGAGTGAGAATCAGGTTTTGAAGAAATACAGAACGCATGGAAGCTCACTTCAAACAGTTTGGCTTTCTGTCGCCGCTCCTGGCGGCTACGTCGTTTCGGCAGAATTCGGAACTGGGGATGCTCGATGAATTGGGCAGGGATCTGCCGAGTCTGCTGCATGATCGCGGGTTTCGTCGGTTTGTCGAACGCTTGGACATTCCGCCGTGGCCCGCGGGGAAGGCAGACGGCGAAGACTTTGCCGAAATGCGTCTATACTACGTGAGGGTCGGGTTTCTCGCGTCGGCGTATGTGAACCAGGTGGGCGAGGAGCGGGCGCGGGTGCTGCCGCGGAAGATTGCCGTGCCGCTGGCGGACGTCTGCAAGCGGCTCGGCCGTCCGCCGATCCTGAGTTATGACGGCTACGCACTGTTCAACTGGAAGCGATTCGATCCGGCCGGGCCGATCGCACTAGGGAACATCGACACGATTCAGAACTTCGTTCACCTGTACGACGAACATTGGTTCATTCTGATCCACGTGGAAATCGAGGCCATCGCCGCCGGGGTTCTGGCCGCCATCGACGAGGCCCAGGTCGCAGTCGCTCGGCGCGACGCAAGTGGCCTGAATCGGGCCCTTCAATCCATCGCCGCCAGTGTCTGGAAGCAGGCCGATGTGCTGCGGCGGATTCCTGAAAAGATGGACCCGTCGCTGTATTACCGCACGTTCCGGCCGTACATCACGTTTTTCGAAGGCGTGCTCTACGAGGGCGTTGAGCTGCAGCCGGCCAGCTATCGTGGAGAGACGGGGGCCCAAAGCAGCATCATGCCGACACTTGTCGCGTTCATGAAGATCCCGCACGAACCAACCGGCCTTGTCAACCACCTGCGCGAAATGCGGAACTACATGCCCGCGGAACATCGGGCGTTGATCGAAGAAGTGGAACGCATGCCGCCGGTGCGCGACCTGGCTGCTAAGGTGCCGTTTAACGACGTGCTTGAGGCCATGGCGACGTTTAGGGAAGTCCATTTCGACTGGGCGCAGGAGTACATTCAAAAGTGGGTGACCGACCCGCGCGGCACCGGCGGCACGCCGTACTTGCATTGGCTCAAGCAGTTGATCGACGAAACCCGCGCCGCCAAGATCAAATAGCCTTTCACAGTGCTATCACCGCACCGGTATCGGCGGCGTGGCGAGCGTGTAGGCAGATTTGCGTGATCGTGAATGCGTCGTGGGCGGTGATGCGCGGTTGACTGCCGTTGCGTAACGCGGTTACAAAGTCTACGAAGAGTTGGCCGGGGTTAGGCAGTGTGAGCCGTTCGGGCCCGCGCGATTTTGTGACGAGCACCACTTGCTTGGTAATCGTCTGCACCGGATCGGAATTCGTAACCTCGATGATTCCTTCGCTCCCGACGACCCGAAGCCGATCGTCGCCATGACTGCGACTGTTCATGGGCCGGTGAAAGTCCAGGTGAACGGTGGCAGCGCCGCCGCCCAGAAGTTTTAAGGACAAAACGGCGTTGTCCTCAAATTCGTTCCAGTCTTGAAGTCCGGCCGTCGAGCTGAACCCGGTGACTTGCGTGAACTCCTCGCCGGTCGTCCAGCGAATCAAATCGAGCGCGTGGCAGCCGATGAAAGTGATTATTCCGCCGCACTTTACTCGAACTTTCTGCCAGGCGGGCCGGCCGGTTTCCAGCTTGTACGACTTCTGGGCACTGGCCAGCACGACCTTGCCGATCGCCCCGCCGCGAATCGCCTCGCGCATGGCCATGTACGGAGCTTCGAATCGCATGGTCAGGAGCATGGAGAGATGCGACAGGCTCCGGCCGACTGCGTCGCGCACTCGCGCTAGATCCTCAAATGTCGTGGCCAAGGGCTTTTCAGTGACGATGTGGATGTTCCGCTTGGCCAGTTCGATCAACACCTCGGGCCGTTCGCCGGGCACGTCGCAAACACCCACGACGTCCGGCTTCTCGCGATCCAGCATTTCGCGCCAATCGGCGTAGGCGGATGCCTTGGCGGCAACCGGTGCTTTCAATGCTGCGACGACAGCCGCCTTGTTCGAGTCGGCGATTGCGACCAACTCCACATCTTCGAGCTTTGGGATTCCTTCCAGAACCTGTTTCGGGTGACCATCGAGACCGATGAGACTGACCTTCATGATCCGTTTCCTTCCGTCGCAAATGACACGACTGTGCTAATCTTGCCTTCGAGTGTGACTCGGAACAGCTTCTTGGCCCACGGGTCGGCAACGAGAATGTTTCCATCGGCCTCAATCGCGAGTCCCACTGGTTTGACGAGCGGTTCACCTTGTACTATTGCTTTCACCTTACCGTCAGGTGTGACGCGCCAAACCGCGGCGGCAAAGTTGTCGCTGACAATGTAACCGGACTGGTCCACGACGACGTAATGCGGGTTGTTCTTGGGCGCCAACGATCCTTTGACGATCGGGGTCACCTCGCCTTTGGCACTCACGCGGAGGAGTTGGTCTTTTCCTTGCGAGACGACGACGAAGCTGCCATCGCGGTCGAGTGCGATGCCGTGCGGGGCGGGGACTTTGGCGATTTCCTGAGGCTTGCCGCCACTGGCCGGCAGACGATAGATGGCACTGAACTCGCCTGACAAATTGGTAACGACCAAATTCCCATCCGGCTCGACCACAATTCCCATCGGCTTGTCAAACTCGCCGGCGTAGGCGGCTTCCGGATCAAAGTTCTGATCCGCCGGGGCCGGGCCGATTCCTCGCGCGACTTTCTGGCCAGTCAGCGGCGCGAGCTTGCCGTCGGGCGACATACGCCACACGTCCATCGAACCGGGGTCGCAAAAGAAGAGGTTGCCGGCACTGTCTTGGGCCAGGGCAAACACGCGAAAGAGCGGCGTTCGATATTTTCGGCTTCCTTTGTAGACCACCGCCAGCTTGTTCCCCTCCTCAACTCTGTAAATAGTCTTTAGTTCATGGTCGGCGACATAAATCGTTCCCTTGTTCCCAACGGCGACCGCGATCGGATAAGGTTGCGGCCCTTTGCTCTTTGCTTGATCCTGCGCGGCGTCGACCCTGCACGGGCCGAGGCAAGAAGGGGCTGCCGCGGCTCCGACGAAACTTGCCGACATTTTCAAAAAGCGTCTGCGACTCTGAAATATCATCAATGACCTCCTCGACGATTGAGATGAACCACCACAAAGTTACAGAAGGGCGTCGCCGCTGGCAAAGCGAAAACTGAACTTGGACCCCAATGGTCGCTTGCGGCTTGCTGCGATTCATTAGGCTGCCTAGAATCATTTTGCAGGTGATTTCAGCCAATCGACACTTCGAGAGTTTGGAGCTGAGGCGATGGAACGGTTTCGCGATCCCGGGCTTTCGGCGGCGGCAGAGCGGGCGATGCGCCGTTGGGAGCTTAGCCGGAAGCAGGAGCATCAGCAGGCCGAGCGGTCGGCCGGCCGCGACGTGCCGGGCTTGTGCGTTACGATCAGCCGCGAGGCGGGTGCTCGCGGATCGACTGTGGCACGGCTCGTCGGCAAGCGACTCGGCTGGACGGTGTACGACCAGGAACTGCTGGAGTACATTGCGCACGAAATGCACCTTCGGGTCGGCATTCTCGAAAGCCTCGACGAAAAGGCGTACCGCTGGGCTCAAGATTGGCTCGCCGCGCTGCTGGAGGACCAGTGGCACAACCAGGACGCCTATATCGTTCACCTCACCAAGGTCGTGCTGGCGATCGGCATGCACGGCGAGGCGATCATTGTCGGCCGCGGCGCCAGTTTCATTTTGCCGCGCGAACGATCGCTCAACGTCCGCATCATCGCCAAAGATTTGGACCGCGTCGTCTACTTGAGCCAACTCGAACGACTCACGCCGCAAGAGGCCGAACGGTACATGCGTGAAACGGACGAGCAGCGCAAAAAGTTCGTGCGCGATTACTTCCACCGCGACAACACCGACGCGCACGAATACGATCTCGTCCTCGATTCCAGCACACTGGGCGAAGAATGCTGTGCCGAGTTGATCGTCGCCGCCGTGCGTGGCAAGGAAGCACTGGCAAAAAGCCAGCAGGACGTAGAGACACGGCCGACTCCGGTGCCAGCAGAGTAGCCAAGGGGAATGGTCGAGTAACTGACCGCTTTGGTTCAGGACGGCGATCGTTAGCCAGCCAATCGCGGTTCGGTTGCTTGCATCTCTTCTGATCGTACGGCAACGATCGACAACCCGTATTGATTCGCAAGTCGAATCGTTTCCTGCTCATCAAGGAAGATGGTTTTTTCCGCCTCGATCGCCAGGACGCGGGCGCCGGCCTTGTGGAGAGTTTCGATCGTGTCTGGTCCGACGGTGGGAACGTCGAATCGCATGTCCTGCTGCGGCTTGGCGACTTTGACGACGGTGAATCCGCCCGATCGGCACAGTTCGCCCGCACGCAGTATCGCGCGGTCGGTGCCTTCGATTGCCTCAATGGCTAGGGTGGCCTGCTCTTTGATCGCCACGGATTGGCCGACGTCGAGCCGGCCCATTTCTTTGGCCATCGTCCAGCCAAATTCAATGTCCTTCAGCTCAGATTGAGTGGGTTTGCGACGCGTGAGGAAGCCAGTTTTCACGAGTAACTCCGGACAAAAGTCGAGTGCGGAAACAATCCGAATTCCATCCCGTTCGAACTCGCGTACGACAGCGAGCAGCATCGAGTCGTCCTTGTTGTCGCGTCGTTGTGAGGAAAGCCAGACGCGGATGAACCGCCAATCGGGCAGGAACCGAATGAACCGCCACGGCGTATAGATCTGCGTCTTGGCCACTTTGCCCGCCATGACCACTTGCCGAACACCTGCGCGGCGAAAAGTGCGGATCATCTTTCCGAGCTTCGCGATGCCGGCCCAGTGGAACGAATCGACCATGCGAGCCAGCTCGGCCGATGCACTGTCACAGATTCCCACGCAAACCACTTCAAGCCCCGCGCGGCGTGCCGCTTCGGCAAACAGCATCGGGAAACGGCCGTAGCCGGCCAACAGACCTATGCGGTTCTTCGGCGTGCTCGCTAATGCAGAAGCCATCGCCGTGAATTCTCTAGCCATTGCAAAATGGAGGATTTCAGGTTCAGGCGGACTTTCGCTTGAGATCGACCTTCTCACACAGTTCATCCACCTGCTTGGTCAACTGGTTAAGTCGCTCGCGCATCTCGGGCAGTTTGCGGATGTGTCCGATGAGTCGGAACTGATCTCGTGCCGGGGTCGCAGGGATGCCGACCCACTTTTCACCCGCCGGTACGTTTTCCATGACCCCGGACATGCCCTCCAAGATCGCACCGTCGCCGATCGTGATGTGATCTTTGATACCTGCCTGACCGGCAATGATGACGTAGTCGCCGGTCTTGCACGAGCCGGCCAGCCCTACCTGACTCACAATCAGGTTGTGGCGGCCGATCTGGCAGTTGTGTGCAATCTGCACCAGATTGTCGATTTTGGTTCCCGATCCAATTTCGGTGACCTGGAATGTGGCCCGGTCAATCGTGGTGTTGGCGCCGATCTCGACGTCGTTTCCAATGAAGACGCGGCCCCGCTGCGGAACCTTGACGTGTACGCCGCCTTCCGTGCGAAATCCAAAGCCGTCGGCCCCCAAAACCACGCCCGAGTGAACGATCACACGATCGCCCAGCACGGTGTCTTCGTAAAGCACTGCGTTGGGATGAACAACCACATCGTTTCCAATCTGACAGCCGTCGCCAATGACGGCTCCAGCCATGAGGCGACAGCGATCGCCGATCTCGACGTCTTCACCGATGACGACAAACGGTCCCACGCTAATGTTTTCGCCAAGCGTGGCCGATTTGGCGATGCAAGATTTCGGGTGAACGCCGACGGCCGGCTTTCGCTTCGGGCCACGGTACAGGTCCGCAATCTGTCCGAACGCCGCCAGCGGCTTGGCTACACGGATGATTGGGACTGAGGCTTGGTGTTGAAAATCTTCTCCGACGACGGCCGCTGAAGCCTTCGATTCCAGCAGCCGCCGCGCGTGCTTGGCATCCTCGATGAAAGTGATATCACCAGGACCGGCCGATGAGATGGGCATTGCCCGTTCAATCGATGTCGATCCGTCGCCTTCAATCGTTCCGCCCACCAGGGCCGCAAGTGCCTCGACAGTGTAATTCACGGCTGCGCGTCCTTCCTTGAACGCTGGTCTCCTGGCCTTACAAAACCGCCGTCATGCGTCGTCAGGCCACGCGTCTTTGTTCGCGGACCCAACCGTTTAGGGTAGGGGGCCGAATACTAGCGAAGGCAAGATTTTCGGGCAAGCGGAGACGAAAAAACCCCGCCGATCACCCGAAGGCGAATCGGCGGGGCCGGAACAGAGAAGAGGCACGGTTATGATACCCACGAGAATCAAAGCTGCAACAAGAATTTTGAAAAAATTTCAGGAACTGGCCAGTTCGGAGTGTCTTTTTCCCAGCCAATTTATCCTGCTGAAACTGTCGATTGTGCCGGCCCGGCCGCCGGGTCGCCTCGATCGGTCACTGTTAATGGCGAATGGGTAGGAACTTGTGGCAGGGAATCTGCGGAATTTTCGCTCGAAACTTCGAGAATGCGTACCTCCACCGACTGCATCCGGCTGGCCAGTTCATCGAATTGAGCCAAGGTGCGGCGAACTAACCAAAGTCCTAAACAGCTCCAAAACAACCCAGTGGCAAGCGGCACCAACCAGCCAATTTGTTGTGCGAAGAGCTGGCCGATTGACACCAACCATGCGGGCGCGACCCCCGCCCGCGGAATAGAAACGCCTGAAAAACCAGAAACATCACCCATCCGACCAACCAGAGAACCCAGTATGCGACTCCTGCCCCGATCCAGATCATCAACGTGATAGCCAGGGCACGCCCCGAAGTCTTGCAGGCCAGCGACGTACGAAGACCAACGCCAAGAATGAAGAGCGTTTCGCCCACCAACCCAATAACCCCTGGATTGATTCCCAGGGCCCCTGTAAACAGCATGAGGAGCACGACAGCCTTATTAGAGGTCCATCCAAATGGCGTCAGAGAGTCACTGGGCGCGGCCACCGTGAACACTACGAGCTGAAGTGTCGCCAGAGCGATTGCGATCAGCCACCAGCGGATATCCCAGAGTGATCCAAGGAGTTTTCCCGATACAATTTCCCGAGCCTCCAGCGGGCAGGTCAGGATTGCATCCCACGTCGATCGCTCGCGCTCATTGGAAAATGCCGAACTCGATGTCAGCAGGAGGCTCAAGTAAACCGGCCAACCAAGAAATCGCGGAATTAAGAACCAAGTCTCACCTTCAAAAAAGAAACTTCTGCCAGATTCGGTGAAGCCCTTTTGGAGCCAAATGCAAACCCAAACGCCAATCATCACGGCCATCACAACAGCCGCCGACATGCTGAGCAAGTACAGCAACCGTGCGATGCGACCGGTTGAAAGGAAGTACCGCTCCTTCCAAAGCATGGGCGTATCGCCGGGCGCTTGACGAACGCGAGATTTCCACAGCCGCTTGCCCTTGGGAGCAACGACCTCAAGCTGCCGCACACCCAGCGGTCTAAGTCGCCACACCGTCAGGCCGACGAGCGCCGCGGAGAACAATCCTAAAACCAGGGTTGTTTCGCCAATGATGGTCCACGTCGTGATCGCCGAGGCGCCGGCCCACGCAGGCCCGAGTACCCGGAATGGGTCGAACGCATCGAGCACGGTGCGAAACCAGTACCAGGAGGCGGGCAGCCAATAGTTGAGGCCGGCCAATCCCGCGAGCAAAGCCGCACCGAATAAGTAACTGCCGGCGATGGCGTCGCGAGTTCGCCGAGTCAGCACTGAAATGAACATGGTGAACGACCCTGCCGTGATTACCCAGAGTGTGGTCATCGCCGCCAGGGCCAAAACCATCGAACCGCTGATGCCACCAAGAAGTCTTCCGATTACAACCAAAGGCAGCGACGTGGCCAGCACCATCATCACCTGGGCCACGCGACCCACCAACTTGGAGAGCACAATCTCCAAACTGCTCATCGACGTGAGAAGCAAGTCTTGCATCGTTCGCTGATCTTTCTCTTGCGAGATCGAGCCTGCGACGTATGCAGGCGTAAAGACGAGACAGCCGAGGACGTTGAGCACGGCCAGTGCAAATGCGAGTCGTTCGGCCGACTGCGTAATCGCTCGAATCGATGCCCCGATACTGACACTGCGGGAGGTGAATGATATGTGAAACAGGAAGACAATTCCGAACATGACAGCCAAGAGTGACCCGTAGCCGAACCGCACTAGAAACGTGTGCAGCTTTCGGCCAGGTACGACAAACTCGCGCCGCAGTATCGCACCAGTCAACGAAAGTCCTCCGGGGCCGGGCAGATTCTACCTCACATTCCGCCGAACCGCGCCGGGCAATCTGGCAACCCGACTCGTTATATTCGCTTGGCGCGCGAGCCTCTTTCAAAAGAACAATTGGAACCCTGCGTGCAATCAAGGGACTTCCATTGGTTGCAACTGATGGCTTTGTAGCCGACGCTTGCCCATAATCTCGCAAAGTCCGCGAGGCTGGCACTTTCGTCATTGAGGAAATACAATGAATCAGCAGCCGTTCCGGCTCAAGTCACCTCAGTGGGACGCCCGGTTGAGCCCATTCTGGGTTCGGTTCACGCGGCCGTATCGCCGCCGCATGCAGTTGCAGGTTCAGCGGCTTCTCGAAATCGAAGTGCATGGAATCGACCATCTGCGTTCCGCGGTTGCCGGAGGAGCCGGCGTCCTGATCACCCCCAATCATCCCGGCCACGCCGACAGCTACGCGATGTACGAGGCCGCCGATCAACTCGGTCGCCCGTTCTACTTCATGACCGCCTGGCAAGTGTTTGAGTTGGCCAGCCCGATTGCCAGTTGGGTCTACCAGCGCTACGGCTGTTTTTCGATCGAGCGCGAAGGGACCGACCTGCGTGCGTTCAAGCGTGCCGTGCAGATTCTTAGCGACGAATCGCACCCGTTAGTAGTTTTTCCCGAAGGTGACGTCTATCACATGAACGATCGCGTCACGCCGTTCCGCGAGGGAACGGCCGTAGTCGCACTCACCGCGGTCAAGCATGCCAGCCGGCCAATCGTCGCCGTGCCCTGTGCACTCAAATATCAATACGTCCAAGACCCGACGCCGGAACTGGAGACCGTGATGAGTGAACTGGAACAGCACATTTACTGGCGGCCGCGCGTCAGCCAGCCCCTCGCCGAACGAATCTACCGGTTTGCCGAGGCCGCCATCTCACTCAAAGAGCTGGAATACATGGGCGCGACTCAGCAAGGCCCGCTGCCCGATCGTGTCCGAGGATTGATCGAATTCGTGCTCGGCAGCCTGGAGCGATTCCACGGAATCAATACTCGCGACCAGACCGTGCCCGAGCGTGTGAAAAACGTCCGCCGCGCCTGTCTTGAAAAACTGGAAACGGTCAACGGCGATCCACAGCTCGCGGCTCAACTCGAACACCAACTTGCCGACGTGTTCTTCGTCATTCAACTTTTCAGCTACCCCGGCGATTACGTGGCGGAACAACCGACGACTGAACGGCTCGCGGAAACGATTGATAAATTCGAGGAAGACGTGCTCGGCCATCGCACGGCTCGCATTCGTGGTTCTCGCCGGGCCATCGTTCAATTTGCCGAACCGATCGACGTGCGGAAATTTGCCGAAGGTGCCGCCCAGCCGCGAAAGGCTGCCGGGCCGCTCACCGAGGCCCTGGAAAACTCGGTGCAGCGACTGCTCGACAAATTCTCAGCTCAGCAATCGACGACCACGGAGACTGAACCATGACCGGAAACTGGCTGTGCTGGCTCTACCAATACGGTCTGGGTGGACTTCTCTTTCTCGGCATTTTGGGCTCGGCCGTGCAGACGCGGGCGTTGCGGCTTGACAGTCCGTCCGATCGGCGGCTGCTCATCATTCTCTTGATTGGCTTCTTTGCATTCCTGACCATTCATGGCTTGTGGATCGCCGCGGTGCAATGAGGAATTGATCGATGGAAAACGCCGGCCCGCCAGTCACCCTGAACTTCTCGCTGCACCCGCTCGACTGGGCCGTCATTGCAACCTACCTCGTCGGCATCGTGCTCCTGGGAATGTGGTTCGGCAAGTTCACGAAGACGACGAAGGACTTTTTCCTCGGCGGTCAGCGCTTCAGTTGGTGGGTCGCAGCAGTCGCGTGCGTGGCGACGCTCGTCGGCTCGTACAGTTTCATGCAGTATTCGCAGAACGGCTACAACTTCGGCTTCTCGTCGATGACCGCTTACACGAACGATTGGTTTGTGCTGCCGCTATTCTTGCTTGTTTGGCTGCCCATCATTTATTACAGCCGTCTCACGTCGATCCCCGAATACTTCGAGCGACGATTCGATCGCCGCACGCGCATCGCCGTGCTCGTGATCATCATCATCTACCTTCAAGGCTACATCGCGTTCAACCTGTACTCGATCGGCCTTGCCCTGCAAAGCATGCTCGGCGGGCACTTGATCATCTGGGCGGCCGCGATCGCCGTGCTCACCGCGCTGGTGATCTACGCGGGCGGCGCGACGTCGGTGATGATGGCCGATCTGCTCCAAGCGTTCTTGCTGCTCTCCGCGGGCTTGCTCGTTTTCTTCCTCGGCATCCGCGAACTTGGCGGGTTCGCGGCATTCTGGAACGCGTTGCCCACGCGTCATCAACTGCCGTTCGCTCAATTCAACCAGCCGAAAGAATTCCACTTTGTCGGCGATTTCTGGAGCGACGCGATCACGGGCACGATCGCGTTCTACTTCATCAATCAGAGCGTTCTGCAACGAATCTTGTCGGTGAAATCGGTGCGCGAGGCCCGCAAAACGATGCTCTGCCAAGTGCTCGTGCTCATGCCGATCGCGGCCGTGGCGGTGGGCGGGGCCGGCTGGATCGCCCGCGCAATGGTGGCCGGCGGGGCGTCGCTGACCCAGGACCCGAACGGCAAGGACATTTTCATTCGCGTGGTCCAGAAGCTGTGTGCACCTGGCGTGTTTGGCTTCGTCATGGCCGCGCTGCTCGCCGCACTGATGAGCACGCTCGAGGCGTTGATCAACGCCATCTCGGCCGTGGCCATCAACGACATCTGGCGGCCGTTCATTCGACCCGGCCGAAGCGACACCTACTATCTGCGAACCGCCCGATACGTCGCCGTGGCGGGTTACGTGCTCGGCCTTCTCTTGATCCCTGTATTTCAGCCGTTCGGTTCGATCTACGAGGCGTTGACGCACTTCAACGCGATCGTTGTGCCGCCGATGGTTGTGGTAATTGTTTTCGGAGCAGTCTGGAAGCGGTTCACACCCGCCGCCGCGTTTTGGACGTTGATCTTAGGCGCGGGGGCCTTGCTCGTGTCGCTCTTTGTCCCCGACTTGATCACGCCGCTGGCCCATGGCGAGCCGGTTCTAGCCACTGATCCGCCGTGGAAACACCACAGCTTCATGCGGAGCTTGTTCGGCCTGTCGGTCTCGACGGTGCTTGGCATTGGGATCACACTGTTCACTCGGCCCAAGCCCGTGGGTGAATTGGCTGGCCTTGTAATGAGTACGATCGCCGAGGGCAAACGGAATTTCAAAGGTGGCGAACCGAGCGAGGCCGGCGTTGGCCGATCGCTCGTGCTGAGCATGGCGGCCGACCCCGTCGAACCCGCAACCGTTCGTTTGCCGATTCGGTTCATGAGAGAACTTGAGGCCGAGCCGGGGGACATGCTTTACGTGGCCGACGATCGCTGGTGGCTGGGCGGACTCCGTTCGGTCCACGTCAAGGCCGGCCCGCCGCACGATCAGGATGACGTGCTGCTGATTAGTCCTGATGACATCGAACGCGGGGGACTGAAGACTGACCGCCGCGTCTGCGTGGAGAAATTGATGTGAGCGGGGAAGCTGAGGGTACACTTTGCACAACACCTACGATGACAAGCTCGCGCACGCACACATCTGATCCGCAGCACGACGCGAAGGGCAAGTTCCAGTTTGGACTGCTTTCATTGCTCTGGATGGTTGGAGCCTGCGCGTTCCTGTTATGGCTGCTTCGGGACTGCGAAGATTTTCTGGGGTTTTCCCTAATAGCAAGCATCGGTGCCTTGGCCGTGGGCATCTTTTTCAGAGACACAGGTTGGCGATGTGTGGCATGGGCATGGTCATTGGTTTTCGCCATCCCAACTGTTTTTCTGTTTGAACTTGCCTCGGGGTATGGATGGAAGCTGCCACTAATCGGCGTCGTTCCTGGTCCACCAACTCCGTTCATTCATCTTTGCGTTCAGATTACGGCGTTCTCAACTGTTATCCTTGGTTCGGTATTCTCCCTGGGCTGTGTGGTTCTAGGGAGTACAGCCCAGAGATTGCTGAGCATTGTTCCCATGGTGGTGATGATCACGCTTTTGTGCTTGTGGGTAAACGTTACGTTCTTCTGATCGAACTCGTTCCAACAGTGGGTGTGCAATATTCAGGTTGTAATTGAGTGAACATGCTCATCGTGGGAGCAATCGATCGGGTGTTGTTGATCTCCTGTAAATTACCGAGGTTGTGCCGTGGGTGACTGGCTATGTCCAGCTTTGATGGTTCTGGCCCTTGTGATCTTGGGAATCACGATCGTCGGCCATTTCTTATGGTTGTTCTTCGCGTGGCTGTTACGAACGATTTTTGGCCGAGACCAGGACGCACGCGGAGCATCACTAAAGTCTTGCCCACGCTGCGGTGCACTTCTCTCTGTTACTGCCGGTTCGTGTTTTCGCTGCGGCTGGGGCAAACCTATCGAAATACCGGCGCGGGGGGAAAATGACTTGAAAGCGGCCGCGCGCCAGATGGAGCGGTTTCGGCAGTCCGGCGCTATCGCACTGGCGACCTATGAACGAGTCGTGAAGGCGATTAATGACGAAGAGCAGCAAAGAATCTTGCCGGCTGTGCCGCCCCAGCCGATTTTCGCGCAGGCACCCGCCGACGAACCCGTGACGCTGGCCCAAGCACCTGCCGCTCCTCATGCCACTCCAGCCCAGCCGCTCGAAAGTTCGAAGTCACCTCAAGGCGATTCCTTGGCCGAACTCTACCCGGCATTGAAGGAGGCCATTGCCAACAAGCGACTGGCAATCAGCGAGTCACCGTCGCCCCCGCGAGAGACGTCCGTTCCGGCTGCCGGTTATGAGATCGCTCCGGCCGTTTCGTTGCCCGCCCCCGGATCGGCGCCCGGTGCGCGGCCGCGGCCGTTGGCGATCGGTCAGCCATACGTACCGCCGGCTCCACCGCCCCCGCCACGCAAGCCGTTCAGCGAAATGCTCGGCGCGTTCATGGAAGAAAAAAATATCCGCTGGGGCGAGTTGGTCGGCGGTTTTTTGATCATCGGCTGCTCGATCGCGCTGGTGTTCAGTCTGTGGACGCGGATCGAGCAGATTGCCATTCTGAAATTTTTCCTCTTCACCGGCGTCACCTCCGCTATCTTCGGGGTAGGGCTCTACACCGAGCATCGCTGGAAGTTGCCGACGACCAGTCGCGGGGTCCTGATCATCGCGACGCTGCTCGTGCCCCTCAATTTTCTCGCCATCTCGGCCTTTTCCAAGGACCTGCCGCGGGCCGATCTGCAAGTGCTCGTGGCGGAGGCCGTCGCTCTCGTGGCGTTTTCGTTTTTGACGCAGCAGGCGGGCCGGGTGATCGTGCCAGGCTGGTCGTGGATTCTGACGGTGGGTGTGCTGGGCTCATCGCTGGCTCTGCTCGTGCTGCGACGATTCGCCGGGCCCAACTCCGAACTTGGCTCGCTTTTTCTACTCGGCTCGATGCCGCTACTTTGTTACGGGGCTTGTACCGGCTGGATGTTGCACCGCACGCGCGAGTGGACGACAGTCGACGAACGCGAAGCCAACCGGCTGTTCATATTGTTCGGCGCGATCACGTTCGCAGCGTTGGCGGCGTTTGGATTACTCGTCTACAACACAGGTCGGCCCGGTCCGGTATTGCGTGAACTGGCACCGCTCGTGAGCCTGGGCGGCGTGCCGGCGCTGGCCAGCGGGCTGGTGCTCTGGCGCAGGCTGGCCGATAAAAAACTCGGTTCGCTCCGCACGGCCGGCACGAGCATCGCCGTGTTTGGCGCCGGCGTCCTGTTAGTCGGAATTGTGTTGGCCTGGCCACGGCCGTCGGGCATGCTGCCCGTTGCGCTGCTCGATTTCGTCGCGCTTACAGTGGTCGCGATCAAGTTCGATCTGCCCGCCGCCCACTTGCTCGCCGCGCCCTGCCTCGTGCTCGCTTATCTCGTAGGCTTTCATCTATTGCTGCCGAAGCAACACCTCGGGCATGTGACCTGGAACGAGAGTTCCCTGAAGACGGTTCAGGCGTTGATTTCGGCGTCCAGCGGCACGGCGCTTGCCGGCATGTGTTTGCTACTCGGAGCCATCTCGGAGGTACTTCGTCGGTTTAAGGGCGAAATGGATTCGTGGTTCTACCGAATCGTGACCGCGGCCGTCGCGGTGGCAAGCTTGGGATTGGTCACGTGGTTCGGATTTGGACGAGTCGGCGACCCGCACCATGCGGCGGCCGTGTATGCCCTGTTTGCCGTCGCCGCGTTCGAAGGTGCGCGGCAAACGCGCCACCGGGCTGCAATTTGGGCTGGTTCAACCCTGGCTCTCGTCGCTCTGGTGCAAGCGATTGTCTTCAAATTCGCCAGCCAGCCAGACGTCACTCACTGGCAGCTTGCCATGCTGGTCCACTCCACGGCAGCGATTGTGGTCGCCATGATCCTGAGACGGTTGTCAGCGGTCGAGCGGGTGGCTGGGGTCGAGTCTTCGAGCCCTCAGCTTCCTGAACAGCCCTCTGGTGTTCTGCTGGGGGCTCGAAGACTCGACCCCAGCCACCCTCAGAAGCAATCAGCCACAATATCAGTTTTCGCCAACGCCCTGAGCCTTTCGGGCCTGGCGAGTTCCGGCATCGCGGTTCCGCTGTGGTTGTTCGCCGCGCTGCGCGAGACCGCCACGGTTTTGTCTGCGTACACATTCTGGCTCGCCGCAATTTGGTTCGCCGTGTCATATCTCCATCGACTCTCCGGTCTGTTTACGGCTGGCCAATTCATGCTGACGCTTGGCGTGGTCTTTTCTGTGACCGCGGTCTTGAAGCAACAGGACTGGTTCGCAGCGGCACAACACCCGCTGCTCGATCCCTGGACAGTGCAGGCGCAAGGTATCGCACTTGCCGTACTGAGCCTCGCATGGGTTGGCGCGCGCGTCGCGTTCCGACACGCATTCTTTGGAGTGCGGCGGCTTGACGCCGCTTTGGAGTCCGGCGATTTGTCGCCGCTTTTGACCGGCGGTCCGGTCGCGCCCGACGAAAAGCGGCGACAAGTCGCCGCACTCCAAAGCGGCTGGCGTAGCACAATCTCGTGGCTGCTTTATCCTCCGTGGCCGCCGCTTGACCGCATGGTTACGGTGCTCGTGCTGTTCGGGCTTGTGGCACTGGCCGCGTACGGCGTGGCGCCGGGGATCGTGCAAGAATTGGCCCCGCGCGCAGCCGCAGATGCACCGGCCTGGAGCATCGCCGGAATTCCGCACTTGCATGCCCAGGGACCCGGTTCGTGGATTCTGCTCGCTCTGTTGCTCGTGGTCCTCGTTGCCAGTTTGTGGGAACGGTTCGAGATTTGGCTGCTGCAAGGGGCAGTTTTGGCGATGGCTGCGGCGTGTGCGTTCCTCGCGGGCGGGTGGGACGCGGAAGTGGCGACCGCCTCAGCTATGCGCTGGCTGTCGGCCACATTTCTAATTCTGGGTTCGCTGCCGATCTGGTTCCGCAACTCCGTGTGGCAGCTCGCTGTGCCGCTCGGCTGGCCAGACATGGAGCGACGGGCGTCCGGGCTTTCGAAAGAAACAAGATCGCTGCTGCTCGTGCTGACGTTGGTGCCCGTTCTTGCGTTGACCCTCTATCCCGCGGCGGCGACGTTGGCGGATCGGCCGGTCGTCGGCGCGGGCCGTGATTCGTTCTTCGGTCAGATCGGCAACGCGGCGTCGTTCGTGGTCCCACTCGCAGTAGTCTGCCTCGCACTGGTAGGCCACGCCGTGCGCGAGCGATCGGCGGGTTTCGCGTTCTCGGCCGGGCTCGTGCTCAATTTGACGGTAACGCTCGGTTACCTGCTATTCTTGGTGACCGCCAATCGAGTGATGGGTGACGATGAATGGGTTCGACTCATTCAATTCAACGCAATCGCGGCGGCCGGATTCGCCATTGCGTGGCTGAACTTGCGCGGTTGGCTGCTCCGCACATTTACCGGAGTAGAGCCCGACCAGGCCGGCCTGCTGCTTAAGCTCCAGGTGGCAATCGGCCTGGGACTCAACCTGCTCCTACTGATCCCGGCTGATCTCGAACTGGTTTTCAACCCCCGTTCGCCCGGAGTCATGGTAACGGAATCGGGTAGTCAGTGGGCATGGTTGGCCATGATTTTGGCCGTGGGATCGGCCGTGTGGTTGGGCAGGACGCGTGGTCAACAATTGCAAGCGGGCGTGCTTTGCGCCTGTCTCGTGGCGTTCGGTTCCGTGATCTCCTTCAGTCTCTGCCGTTGGGACCTCTTGTCGGGGGCTCAAGCTTATCCCTGGCTTGGCTATCACACGCTGCTGGTCTGCCGTGCGGCGTCCGCGTGGTTCGTGCTTGCACTTGGATGGATATCGCTGCGGGCTGCGCGGCACTCCGATTTGCCCCTGGAGGGATCGACAGCCGAACTGGACGCAGACACGTTTGGCCAACAGCTTCTTCGGTCCGTGCGGCAGATGGCGGTTCAATGGTGGTCCGGAGTGTTGACAATCCTGACCGTGATCCTCGCGCTTCGGGCGGTCGTCGATCGAACTGAGCCTGGCCGACCGTGGTGGACCGCCGGGGCATTGGTCTCAACCAGCTTGTTCATGGCCGCCCTGGCCCGCTACTCGATGCGGCGCGGGTATCTGTACTGGGCCGGAATTCTGTTCAATCTGGCAGCGTCGATTTGGTGGGTGATCGAATGGTCCCAGCCGCGGTTTGAATCGCTACTCGAATTCTTCGACGTAAACGTGATCGCGCTGGCACTGCCCGGCATTGCATGGCTGATGATGGAACTTCAAGTTTTCCGCGGCGAAAAAGGGGATAGGTCCAATTTGTGCGAAGCACCCTCCGGGCCGTCCCGGAAAATTGGACCTATCCCCTTTTTCGGTCCCCATCATGTGGCGGCGATTGGTTCGCTGCTCGGTGTGGCGAGTGCCGTTGGGCTTGGGCTGTTCACCGACGCGATCGGGCGCCCGATGCCACCTTCATTTTTGCTCGATTGGACTGCACTGACAGCGGCGGCGGCGATCATGCTGGCCTGCCTCTGGGACTCGAAGGCCAAGTATGCCGTGGCCGGCGTCTACGTGTTGGGACTTCTGGCAGTTGGGCGAGCGGTCGATCACTCCAACCTTGGGCAAGATTGGCTGACCTGGTCTGGCACGATTCTCTTGGCCGCCTATTCGATTGCAACCAGTTACTTGTGGAGCCAGCGCGATCGGCTGACGACATTGGCCGATTCGCTGCGCATCCCGCGCAAGAGCGATTCGTTGTTGTCCGGTCAACTGTGGCTGATCACCGCCAATCAGCTTCTTGCAACGGCCGTCGTCGTGCTCGCCTACTTCATCGTGCTTACGTTTGATGAGTACTCGCTTCGGCTGTCGGCGGCGAAGGCGGCAATCGTCCAGTCATTGGCCGTCGGGCTTTTGGCCCAGGGTACTCGTCGGCCGCAACTGCAGCGCGCATCGCTCGCGCTGGTCGTTATCGGGGCCGTGGCTTGGGGCTGGGCGTGGCTGGAACCCGGTGCGCCCGGCAACATTTTGAACCGAGCGGTAATCGTCGTCACCGTTCTGGCGGCGATCACCGCATTGTACGGGCTTGGTCTTGGAAAATTCTTCCCGCGCGAAACGGAATGGACTCGGGCGGCGAAGGCCTGGGTGCCGAGTCTCATCGTCATGACGGCCATGGCGCTGGTGTTCGTTCTCGGAACCGAGGTGGTGCAGTTCCTCGATCAGCAAAAAGTAGACATGGGCCAGCCGGCGATCGCCGCGATCATCGCCGCGTTGGGCGGCCTGTGTCTCGCGGCTCTTGTGGCGGCCGTCGTGCCGGGCCGCGATCCGCTGTCGCTCTCCGAACGCGGACGCATGTTTTACGTCTACGCGGCCGAGGCATTCGCCGGACTGCTCTTCATGCACATCCGGCTCACGATGCCCTGGCTGTTCCACGGCTGGTTCATGCGCTACTGGACTTTGATCGTCGTCGTGCTGGCGTTCCTCGGCGTGGGCCTGAGCGAACTCTTTCGGCGACAGAATCGACTGGTGCTGGCCGAACCGCTGGAACGAACGGGGGCGTTCCTGCCGATATTGTCCGTGCTGAGTTTCTGGATCCTCCGTTCGCACGTAAATTATTCGGTGCTCTTGCTGCTCGTGGGAGTAATTTACGGCACGCTGTCGGTGGCTCGAAAGTCGTTTGGATTCGGCCTTTTGGCGGCACTAGCGGCCAACGTCGGGTTCGGCTACCACCTGCACGAATTGGGCGGCTACGAACTGCTGCGGCAGCACCCGCAACTTTGGCTCATCCCAGCGGCCCTGTCCGTGCTCGCCGCCGCATACCTCAACCGCGACCAGCTCAAGCCGGACCAATTCGTTGCCATCCGCTACATCACCATCATGATCATCTACGTCTCATCCACCGCCGACATCTTCATCAACGGCGTGAAAGACGCCCCCTGGCTGCCGATGGTCCTCGCCGGCCTGTCCGTCGCCGGAATTTTCGCCGGCATGTTGCTGCGTGTCCGCGCCTTCCTGTTCCTCGGCTCGGCGTTTCTCGTGCTCTCCCTCGTGACGATGATCCATTCAGCCAGTGTCAACCTCGAATGGACCTGGCTCTGGTCGGTCGCCGGCATCTCGCTCGGCATGGCGATCATCGCCGTGTTCGCCGTGTTCGAGAAGAAGCGAAACGAGGTTTTGCAGGTGGTAGACGGGTTGAAACAATGGGAACGGTGAGCGATCAACCGACTAGCTCGGCTTTGGGTTGTCCGTGGCCCGCTGGAGGTGTATGACAAACTCTGCATGCTCGGTGCTCTCAAGGCCCTGCTGCAGAACTTTCATTACTGTGGCCATGTCGCCGCGAATCATCGCCGCCGCATCGAGCCAAAGGCCGGCAAGAGTGCGGCTCCGGATGATTCCGTTGGCGTCTGGCGTAAGCGTTTCGTACTGGCCCTCGCGCAAAATGAACCAGTCGATCTGCTTATCGAGCACGCGCCAGACGATGTATTCGAGAACACCGTTGCGACGATAGACGTTGAGTTTGTCGTGCAAGTCGTAACTGACGCTGCTTGCGGCTACTTCTGCGATGAGTTCGGGGCCGCCCTCTAGGTAGCCATCCTCCGACCGCTTGGCACGGCCGCCGTGGCTCGGCAGAATGCGCAGCAGGCTATCGGGCTGCGGCTCATTGTCGAGATCGAGCCGCACGGTCGATTCGCAGCCGCCGACCACACCGGGCGTAAGTGCGCGGTAGAAGCCCAACCAACTGTTCAGGTCGAAATGCTGGACGCCGTGCTGATTGTCTTTGACGGGCGATGGCACGTAGACGACTCCTTCGATGAGTTCGGCCTTTCGGAGCCACGGCGAGGCATCGTATCGGCGTTCGAATTCGGCGCGCGTAAGTCGGTCGCCGCCCTGAAGCGGCGGCACGGAAAACTGCGAAGCCGGCAAGTCCGGCTGGGAGATTGGAGGCGCCGTTGACATTTGCGAAGCCTTTCGTGTGGAATCGGTCACCGAATCTAAGCTACCTGCCCTGTCGCTTAGTGGCAACGCCGATCGCTCAATCCGCCACCTCAAACAACTTTATATTGTCCACATAGTAAGTCGCAGGCGGCCAGTAGGGATAGATCATCACACGGACGAACTTCACAGTTGGCGTGTTGTTCGTCGGGCTGAACGGCATCTCGCGGCGCGAGTAGGTTTGCCATTGATCGGAGCCGCCGGCGGGCATCCAGGCGGACCAGATGTATTTTTGTTTGAACTTCGTGCGGCCGCGTTCGTTCTTGAATTTGCCCGCGCGGTCGATCAACCAGCCTTGGAAGGCCGCCTCATCGGCGCCGAACGCGGTAGATTCCTTCCCTGGATAGCCGCGCATGAAAACTTTCATGCCCGGTCCCTTAACGTCCACGGTCAACCAGTAGCTCTTGCCCCTTTCGACCGGGATAAAGTCGCTCCAGAACCAGACGCCGTCTAGGCCGGCGAGGGTGTCGTATTTCGGCTCGGCGGTCCGGTGTTTCTCAGGTGCCTCTTTCGGCTCAGCGTTTTCCAGAGTTTTCGCCCACCACTCGTACGCCTGCGATTGCAGCACGTCGGTGTCGAGCTTGAGCACCTTGCCTCGCTTGCCGTCCGGGTCATCGACCCGAAAGGACGAGAGGCCGTCGATCGTTTGCCAGCCATCGGGCGTGTCCTTGCCCTTTTCAAAGTCACCATTCGGAATTAGGTTTTCGCCGCGGGTTACGGGCGTGTCGGGACAGGATGCGACGAGTGGACCAGAAGATGGACACGCGACTAGGTTCAGTAACACAATGAGGACACAGGTTACAACTACTGGCGGAATTTTCATCAACATTCGCTTCCCCGCTGAATTTCGGCAACGGGCTATGCTATCGACGCGTTCCATGGCGAGCAACTGTCGCTTGCCGAGTCGAAACGGCTACGCGATGATGTCACTGCCTTTGGAGAACTTTTGATGATTCGCATTCTCGCCCGTCTTGCCAATGGATTGTTGCGGACCGACGTACAGCCGGCGGAACTGGCTTCGCTGCGCGCGGACCCGGGCGTGATGTTGTGGGTGGACTTGATGCCGGCCAACGGAGAAGAGCAAGCGGCGGAGCGGATGCTGCTGGAGCAGTTTGGGTTTCACGTGCTGGCCGTGGACGATGCACTGCGCGAGACGCACGTGCCCAAGGTGGATGACTGGCGCGAATACCTGTACATCGTGCTGCACGCCGTGCGGTTCGAGCCAACGACGCGACGCTTGCACACGCACGAATTGGATGCGTTCGTCGGAAAGAACTACCTGGTCACGCATCACTCCGAACCAATTGCTTCTCTGGAGACGATCTGGACTGGCACCAACCGCGAGCCTCGACGGCTGGCGGAAGGCGCCGACAACTTGCTTTACCAGATCGCGGACGCCATCGTCGCCGACTACATGCCGCTGGTGGATCAATTCGACGACTGGGTCGATGAAGTGGAAAGCGAAATTCTGCGCCGGCCCACGCCACAAACACTGCACCGCGTCTTGCGGCAGAAACGGCGATTGGTCGCCATGCGCCGCAGCCTATCGGCCCTGCGTGAGGTGTTGAACAAGCTAGCCCGTGACGACTACGCCGTGATTGACCCGCGCGATCGCGTCTACTTTCGAGACGTGTACGATCACGTTGTCAGACTCTACGAAATCGTTGAATCGATGCGCGACTTGGTCAGCGGTTCGCTCGATACGTACCTCTCAGTCACGTCGAACCGAACGAATGACATCATGAAAACGCTGACGATCGTCAACGTCATCTTCTTGCCGATCTCATTTCTCGCGGGCTTTTGGGGAATGAATTTCTTCGCCGACCAATTCGCCGTGCAACCCAACTGGTCCACGGGCTGGCTCTTTTGGCTCGTCATGGCGGCAATGATGGCGCTTCCGACGTCTATGTACGCCTGGGTGAAGTTGCGGCGATGGTTGTGAATCAATCTGGCAATGGGTGTCCTTTCGTCTCCGGTCCGAACCAGATTACCACGACGCCAACGAGATACACCGCGCACAGAACTGAGCCGGCCTTGGGGAAGCTGTCGTCGAAGAGTTTCATCAGCGTCGCTGTCTGGAGCGTGCCGATCGCGGCAATGATGCGGCCGAAGTTGAACGCGAAGCCTTGGCTGGTCGCGCGCACGCTGGTGCGGAACAGTTCCGGCAGATAGAGCGGGAACCAGCCGTAGAACGCGGCCGTCATGCCGCCCGCGATGGCCACGGTAAACAGAAACCAACCGCCGAACGAGTCGTTGGTCTGGTAGAGCAAGAGGGCCGACCCCAGCGACCCCAAGCACACCAGGGTGTACGTCACGCGGCGGCCAATCCAGCCTCCGACGAGCGCGGCGGCGATCGTGCCGAAGATCGCTCCCGCGGCCGACGCGATCTGCGTGTATTCTTTGGCGTAGCGCGCCGGTTCCGGCGCCAGTTGCGACGCCCAGCGCGGCGCCCACTGCAGCGCGCCCCACGTGCCAAGCAGCGCGACGCCGGTTAGCGCCGCGCCGAGCAGTAGCCGCACGACGTTTGGCCGAGTGCTGCCCGTGGGAATCGAACCCGCCTCCTCGGCTCGCCGCAGATAACAAAGTACCGGGTACATGTAGCCGATGAGTGCCACAGCCACGCCCACCAGTGTCAACGCGATTACGATCGCCATCGGCGCCAGAACGCTCGGCTTCGGCAGCGGCGACCATAGATAGATCACCAGCCCCGCGCCGAAACAGCAGCCGGCCAACACGCCGAGCAGGTCCACGGTCGCCCAGTGCGACGTGCGGCCCTCGCGACGTTCGTGCTCCCACTTCGCCGACTCGGGCACGCACAGACGAATGAAAAAGATTAGCAGCGCCGGCACCGCCCCGGCCATCATCAAAAGTCGCCAGCCCTGATTGGCCAGCAGCCGGCCAGTCGTCTCGGACGACATTCCCACGGCCATCAGAAAATCGCGCGTGCCGTCCAACACGGCGAGCAGGCTCATGCTCAGCACCCCCACCAGTAGAAACCCAACGTTTGCCGCGGCGCCGATCAATCCAGCCAGGAACGCACGCGACTTGTCCGGCCAGATTTCGATCACGAGCGCCACACCGAGCGACCATTCGCCGCCCATGCCGAACGAGGCGATGAACCGAAGGACGGCGATCTGCCAGGCAGCGCCGGCGAACCCGCACAGGCCCGTGAAGATCGCGTACGTGAAAATGCTTAGCGACATCGCCCGCACTCGTCCAATGCGGTCACCCAGCCACCCGAAAAGAACGCCACCCGTCGCCGCGCCGACCAGAAACGTGGCCATGATCACGCCGAACCACTGGCGAGCCATCGCGGCGGCATCCGCTTTGATTTCCGCCAATTGCTCGGGACTCGCGCCTTCGGGAGTAACCGGCTGCAGCAACTCCGCCAAGGCCGGCTGCCCGATGAGCGGGAACATGCCCATCTCGAAACCGTCGAACATCCAGCCCAACAGCGCCGCCGTCAGCGCCATCCACTTTCCGGCATTGGCTCGTGGCGCCAGGTCTCGGCCAACAGTCGTCTCGGGAGATTCAAACTCGCGATTCATTTCGCCTCACAAATCCAGTCGCATTGTCAGGTGGTGGTCGGTCATTCTGCCGATGCCGGGCTTCACCGTCCACTCAAATTCCCGTCCGGTGCACGCTTCGCTGCTCCCCTGCCCGTCGGCCGGTTGGTACAATCCTGCCGCAACTACCAGCATGGCACCGACTCAGGAGCACCATCCATGATCACCGCGGGACAGTTCAAGAAGGGCTTCGCCATCAATTTCGAAGGGCAGCAGTGGATCGTAATGGACTACCACATCCACAAGACGGCCCAGCGCAAGCCGGTACTCGTCACCAAACTGAAGAACATGAAAACCGGCCGCGTGGTCGAGAAGGGATTTGACGAGGCCGACCAGTTCGAGCAGCCCGACCTGCGGTCGCGCTCGCACCAGTTCATTTATCAGGACGCAACCGGCTACGTGTTCATGGATTCCGAGACGTTCGAGCAAATCCCACTTTCGGAAGAACTCGTCGGCAACGGCAAATGGTTGCTCCAGGAGAATACCGAAGTCGTCATCCGGTTCCTCGACGGTGTGCCGATCAACGTCGCCTTTCCGCCGAACTTCGTGGATGAGATCGTGGATACTGCCGACCCGTCGGCCGCGGGCAAAGGAGCCAGCGTCGGCAAAGACGCGAAGCTCAAGTGTGGACTCATGATCAAAGTGCCGATGTTCATCAAGGTCGGCGAACACGTCAAAGTAGACACCGAGACGCACGAGTACATGGGCAAGGCGTCGGAGAAGAAATGACCAATGACGAAGCACGAATGTCTAAAGAAGCTCGAATTCCGAATGACGGAACTCGCAATGCGCGATTGTTCGGGCTTGGTGCTTCGAACGCCTAACAAAAATGGGGACTGGCTCCGAGTCTTCGAGGTGCCTGTCCCCATTTTGTTAGACGTCACTAGACATTCCGGAGCACCAGTGCAATGAGTTCGCTGGCCACGCCGCGTGAAAATCGTCTTGCAGTTCATTGGCAAATCATGCTAGGCCTCGTGCTGGGCGCCGTGGCTGGCATTGTCGCCAACACGTTTTGTGCACGCGGCGACGAAGGAGCGATCAACCCGGGTTTGGAATGGATCGCCCGCAATGTTGCCGAACCGATTGGGCAAATTTTTTTGCGGCTCATCTTTATGGTCGTCGTGCCGCTGGTGTTTTCGGCATTGGCATTGGGCGTGGCTGGGATCGGCGACGTGCGGAAATTGGGTCGCGTGGGTCTGAAAACCCTGGTGTTCACGCTCGTGCTTTCATCCGTTTCGGTGGCAATCGGGCTCGTGCTGGCAAACACCGTGAAACCGGGCGCGCGGCTGTCGGAGGCGAAGCGTGCAGACTTGAAAGATCGGTACACCAAGGGAGCGGTGAAGCCCGTCGAGCAAGCGAAGCAGGCCAAGTCGTTGCGTGATTCGCTACTGGACATCATTCCACGAAATCCATTGCAAGAAATGGTAGGCGCGCTCGATGGCAGTTCGCCGGGCGGCGGCATGCTGGCCGTCATGTTCTTCGCGCTCTTGTTCGGCGTGGCAATCACACTTGCACCCGAACGGACTGGTCCGCTGGTCGCGGTGCTCCAAGGGCTATTCGACGTTTGCATGGTGATCATCGGCTGGGCCATGAGGCTGGCGCCGTTCGGCGTCGCCGGGTTGATCTTCTCGCTCACGGCGGTCCTCGGTTTGGAAATCCTGAGGACGCTGGCGTGGTACGTTCTGACCGTGCTGAGCGGACTGGCACTGCAAATGTTCGGCGTGTATTCCCTCGTAACGACCGTCTTCGCTCGGCTCAGCCCGCGTCAGTTCTTCGGCCGCATCACCGAAGTCATGCTCACGGCATTTGCCACGGCTAGCTCCAACGCCACGCTGCCCACGTCGTTACGAGTTACGGAACAAAACCTCGGCGTGCGCCGCGAAATCGCCGGCTTTGTACTCACCGTCGGCTCGACCGCGAACCAAAACGGCACCGCCCTGTACGAAGGCATCACGGTGCTTTTCCTAGCCCAAGTGTTTGGTGTCGAACTCGGCATCACTCAGCAAATCACCGTCGTCCTTATGTCCATACTCGCCGGCATCGGCACCGCAGGCGTGCCCGGCGGTTCGCTGCCGCTCGTTGCGATTTTGCTGTTGCGTGTCGGCGTCCCGCCAGAAGGGCTAGGCATCATCCTCGGCGTGGACCGGCTCTTGGATATGTGCCGTACGACGCTGAATGTCACGGGAGACATCGCGGTTGCCGTGTGCGTGGATCGATCCGAGCGTCTGTGACGGTGCGGCGATCGCTCAAATGCGCTCGACCGTCAAACCAAGATCGCCAATCGGCCATCGCATTGCGAGTCGTCACGGCCGGCTCGCGACGAGTCGATCGGTTCATCCCGGCAAGGCAATCCGCTCGAGCGTGGCGCAATGCGCTGTTGCGAGCCGAGCAGGCCTACGGCGCAGCACCCGACCAGTCATCGCAGAGAACTTCGGCCTGTTCAAGCACAAGCCCGGTCGCGCGTGCCTGTTTGTCGGGTGGGTAGCCGTAGCGACGCAGGATTCGCTTAATGATGACCCGCATTTGAGCCCGCACCTTCTCGCGCACGGTCCAGTCGATGGGCACGCTGCCGCGGACTGCACGGACCGGCTCTTGCGCAATGATCTGAAGCGTTTTATCGCCCAAAACAGCCACGGCACTGTCGTTGACTTCCAGGGCGTCGTAGAAGGCAACCTCGTCCTCGGTTAGTCCGAGTTGCTCGCCACGCTGTTCGGCTTGGCGCATATCCCTGGCCAGGGCGATCAACTCCTCGATGACCTGGGCCGTTTCGATGGCCCGGTTCTGGTAGCGCCCGATTGACTTCTCCAGCAACTCGGCAAACGACCGCGCCTGCACGACGTTCTTCCGGCCCCGCGTCTTGAATTCACCCTGCAACAACTTGCGCAGCATTTCCACGGCCAGGTTCCGCTGCGGCATCCCCTGAACTTCCGCGAGGAATTCCTCCGACAGGATCGCGGGATAGGGGTAGGGAGGACTGATTGAGTTCAGTCCCCCCTCCCTCCGAACCGGACGGGCGGGTTTCCCGCATCCGGCTCTCCGGTTGATGGTGTTACCTCCGAGAGGATTGAGCGGCCTGGG
>Ga0247727_10003942_pt1 | contig 32180 bp, 28 predicted proteins | sample WisWelCaveWW1625_FD_202498 | JGI IMG/M metagenome (GOLD analysis project Ga0247727, IMG submission 202498) | Biofilm microbial communities from Wishing Well Cave, Virginia, United States - WW16-25 | ecosystem: Environmental > Aquatic > Deep subsurface > Groundwater > Cave microbial mat | place...
GCAGGAGGTTTCGAGGACATCTTTGGTGAGGCAACCAGTGGGCGCTTCGAGGACATCTTGACGTGAGGCAACATGCATCCAGAGGGAAGGCAGCCCTTCGCCTCTCAGCTGTCGAAGCCGAGACCCACGGCGTCGAGGACCTTGAGCCACGGGCCCCGCCGGCCTTGATGACGGTCGGCGCGGGCGAGCGCGCGGACCGTCAGCGCCACCCCGACCGACCGAAGGGGCTCCGGCGGGAACGGCAGCGGTTTCTCGCGGACCAGGTCGAGCCGCGTCCTCGGTGTGTCGCGACCATCAACCAGGTCGAGCGCCACCCTGGCCCCCCACCTCGACGCCCCCACCCCCATACCGGTGTACCCGGCGGCGTACGCCAGCCGCCCCTCGAGCCCAGTGCCGAAGAAGACGCTGAATCGGCTGCACGTGTCGATCGCACCCGCCCACCGGTGGCTGAAGCGGACGTCGACGAGCTGCGGGAAGGTCTCGTAGAAGTGCCGTGCCAGCATGTCGAATGTCCGGGGGCGATCTTCGAACCGCAGGTCGACCCTGCCCCGCCAGTGGTAGACGGCGTCGTACCCGCCCCACAAGATCCGCCCGTCGTCGGTGGTTCGGTAGTAGTGGAAGCGGTTCCCCATGTCGCCGATGCCTTGGCGCTCGGCCCAGCCGACGCTCTCGCGCTCGGCGCCAGTGAGGGGTTCGGTCACGAGCACGTAGTCGTAGACGGGCAACACGTAGCGCCGGATCTGCCGCATGAGCGGTGGGAAGGCGTTCGTGCCCAGAACCACCCGGCCGGCACGGACCCTTCCTCCGGGCGTGGTCAACGTGACGCCCGCACCGTCGGAACCGAGCGCCGTGACCTCGGTGCCCTCATGGATCCGCACCCCCAGCGTGCGGGCGACCCTGGCGAGCCCCCAGGCCAACCGCGCCGGATCGACCATGGCCGACCCGCCGCGCTTCCAGAACGAGCCGAGATAGGTCGGCGAATCCACCTCGGCGCGGGTCTGTTCGCGGTCGAGGATCTCGGCGTCGTGGCCGAACCGGCGGAGCAGGGTCACGGCCCCGTCGACCCAGGCCAGCTCGTGGCGCTGGCGAGCCACGATGAGCTCACCGTGGTCGACCCAGTCGCACTCGATCTGATAGCGGGCGACCGATGCGGCGAGGCCTGCGAAGCTCTCCCGGGCCTCACCCTCGATGGCCTCGAGCTCCCGAGGGAACCGTTCGAGCCCGTTCGGCAGGCCGTGGGTGAGCGTCTGGTCGCAGAACCCGCCGTTGCGGCCGCTGCCACCGAAGGCGATCGTCGACCCCTCCAGCAGCACGACGTCGCGTCCAGGGTCGTCTTCTTTCGCCTGGATGGCGGCCCAAAGGCCCGTGAACCCACCCCCGACGATGGCCAGGTCGGCTTCGGTCCGGCCTTCCAGGGATGGCGCCGAATCGGGCCGCCCCGGACGGGATAGCCAGAACACGGCGCGCTCGGCGTCGCGCCACGATCGGGACATGCGGCTGTCGAGGTCGGCGCCGCTCAGGGCGACGCCTTCACGCACACGGGCTGCATGAGCGTTCAGCCTACCCCCGACGCCCGGCATCGGCCCGAAGACCACGCGACCAAGGGCCGAGCGTCCTGGTCCTTGGGCGCATCGACGAGGCCCATACGGCGTGGGACACTACCGAGCAACGTTCCCCTCGGAGGTTCCATGCCAGTCGACGAGCGACAGCCTGAGTTCCGCGATTTCCTGAGCGTGTTGTGGGTCAGGAAGTGGTGGATCATCGGCTCGCTCGTCGGGGTGACCGCCCTGCTCATGGTCAACACCCTTCGCCAGCCCAAGCTGTACACGTCGGTGTCGGAGGTGCTCGTACAGGCGGTGAGCGTCCCGACCGCGGGCTACTCGAACTCGGCGTTCGTCTTCATGGAGACCGAGCTGCAGATCGCGGGGTCGGCGGCCGTGGCCAACATCGCCGGCGAATCGCTCGCGGACCAGGGGTTCCCGCTCGTTGCTGCGTCGGTCAGCAACACGCCCGACACGCAGACCATCTTGTTCAAGGCCCGAGGATCGTCGCCCGAGGTCGCACAGGCTGGCGCGCAGGCCTACGCCGAGGCGTACCTCGCGTTCCGACGCGACCAGTTGCTATCGAACATCGACGGCACGCTCAGGTCGATCGAATCGCTGCTCACGACGCTGGAGGAAGATCTGGACACGGCCTCCAGACGCCTGGCCAACAGCTCGAGCGAAGCCGAGCAGCAAGGGTTGACCCTTCGGATCGCGTCGCTCTCGTCGCAGATCGAAGAGCAACAGCGACGTCGCAACGAGCTCGAGATCGCGTCGAAGACGCCCGTCGGCCAGATCCTCCAGCCCGCCACCTTGCCGTTCGGGCCGTCGAGCCCCCGGCCGCGCCGGAGCCTCGCGCTGGGTCTGTTCATGGGTCTCGTCATCGGCGTCGGGCTCGCGTTCCTGCGTGACCGGATGGATCAGCGTCTGCGTGGCCGCAAGGACATCGAGGCCGTGGCGGGAGCGCCGGTGCTGGGGCAGATCCCAAGGGTCCCGTCCCTTCACCGCCGGCTGGCCGTCACGACCCACGGCGATCCCCTGGCAGCCGAGTCCTTCCGGTCGCTGCGGACGCGGCTGCTGTTCAGCGCCTCGAAGAATCCGCTGCGCACGGTCCTCATCACCAGCGCGGCGATGGGCGACGGCAAGACAACCACAGCGGTCAACCTGGCGGTGGCGCTCGCGCAAGCGGACAAGCGAGTCGCGCTCGTCTCGGCCGACCTGCGTCGGCCCGGCATGGCGCGGTACTTCCCCGAGAAGTCGACCGAAGGCCTCGCCGACGCGCTCGCGGGCGTGGTCGACCTGAAAGACGTCGTGGTGCGCACCGCCCACGACAACCTCATGCTCGTGCCGGCCGGGTCGTTGCACCTCACGCCCGAGGCCGCGCTCGGCTCCACGCTGATGATGGAGTTCCTCGAGACCCTCGCCGGCATGGCCGACATCGTCTTGGTGGACTCACCGCCCATCATCGGCGTGTCCGATGCCCTCGACCTGGCGTCGCTCGTCGACGGCGTGATCTTGGTCGTCGACACCGCCGAGACCCGCAAAGACGCCGTCGAGGAAGCGGTTGGAGACCTCCGCTCGGTGGGTGGCAACCTCCTGGGCCTCGTGCTCACCCGCTGGGAGCCCGGTCGCTTCAGCCCGTACCAGAAGGGCTACGGGTACGGGTACGGTGGGTACCTCAAACGGCGCCCGGCGGGCGCCGTGACGTCGTCGCTCGAGGACCTCGATGCGAGGGACGGTACGGATGGACCACGATCGAGATCTCGACTCCTCCCATCACGCGGCGATGCGCGTGCTGGCTCTCGATCGGGCCACCGCGGCGGCGGCTGACGCCCTGCGGGACGCTCGCATCGACTGCATCTTGTTGAAGGGCCCGGCGCTCGCACGCTGGCTCTACGACGACGAGTCAGAGCGCCCGTACGTCGACGCCGACCTGCTGGTCTCGCCCGCCGATGTCGGAGCCGCAGAGACGAAGCTCGGCGAGCTCGGTTTCCGGCGACTCGGTCTCGATACCCTCCGCTCCGACCGCCCCCGTCCGTCGATCACGTTGCGACGTGAAGACGACGGTCTCGCGATCGACCTGCACCACTCCTTCCTGGGGATCGGCGTCGAGCCCGATGTGGCGTGGCGGGTGCTCCGGCCGATGACAGAGCCCATCGAGGTGGGAGGCGCGACGCTCCTGATGTTGACCACACCTGCTCGCGCCGTGGTGCTTTCGCTGCACGCGGCGAAAGATGGCAGCCGGTCGCGCCAGGTCGTTCGTGACATGGAACGTGCGGTCGAGGTCGTCGATCTCGACGTGTGGCGACATGCGGTCGCCGTGGCCGAGCGTCTCGACGCCGTCGAAGGCGTCCGAGCGGGGATCTGCCGCTCCCCCGCGGGTGAGGCACTCGCCACGCGGCTCGGCCTGCCGGCGGCGGTATCGGTCGACGCCGCGCTCCGCGAGCAACGCCCCCCGCCCATGGCCGCCGGGATGAAGTGGTTCTTGGAAGAAGAGAGCCTTGGAGCGAAGGCGAGGGTCGCCCGGCAGAAGCTGTTCCCACCGCCGTCGTTCATGCGGGCCTGGCGCCCGCTGGCGAGGCGCGGGGCGCTGGGGCTCGCGCTCGCATACGTGTGGCGCCCGTTCTGGGTCGTGTGGCACAGCCTCCCCGCCGCCATCGCGGTCCGACGCGCGCGGCGGGCTGCCGATCGCTCACGCCGAGCCACCGGCTGACGTATCGCATCTCCGCCCTCGCTCATCCCGTCTCCGTTCGTCCCGTCTCGCGTTCGTGGCCCCCTCCCGATTCAAGACTCGTCGCGTCTGGGCCGATAAGGCCATGAAGCGTGGGTGGGCCGATGCGGTTGCCCGCCCCATCGGGGGGACAGAGGGGGACTGGCATGCACCGGAGATGGGGCAGCGCGGCCCGATGGCTCGCGTTCTCGTTGGTGGCGACGGCGCTCGTGGTCGCGCCGTTCGCCGGCGCCGAGGGCACGATCGAGGGACGGCTCCGTGTCGAGGTCGGCGGTCCCACCGTGGCCGACAACCCCGAGTGGATCCACGACACGAAGGCGAACCCGTCCGGCTACGTCGATCTGGGCACGAACGTCGCCGAGACGCCTTTCCTCGTGGACGCCACCGACCCAAGCTTGCCCGAGGGCACGCCGGCGTCGGTGTTCGAGACGTGGCGGTGGGATCCCTGGGCCGGTGGCGACATGCGGTGGTCGTTCCCCGTCGACGCCGGACGTTGGCGTGTCCGGCTGTACTTCGCCGAGAACAACCCTCGCGTCGACCGGATCGGCGAGCGCCTGTTCGACGTGGCGATCGAAGGCGACTGGGTGCTCACGCGTTTCGACATCTACGCCGAAGCGGGCGCGCACGCCGGGGTTGCCCGGACGTTCGACGTGACGAGCGACGGTTCGCTCGACGTCACGTTCCGCCGGATCAACCGGGCGCCGCTCGTGTCGGCGATCGAACTGATCGAGCTCGACACGACGACCACGGATCCCGGACCCGAGCCGGCCACCGACCCCGTTCCCGAGCCCGACCCGGAGCCGCAGGGCAGCTGTGACGGCGTGGCCGTTCCGAGCGGGGCGTCGATCCAGCAACACATCGACGCGAACCCGGCCGGCGCGACCCTGTGTCTGTCCGGCACCTACCGCGTGGGTATCCCCCTGCAACCGAAGGACGGGCAGACGTTCGTCGGGCCAGCCTCGCTCGTGGGCGACGGCGCCGACACCGGTTTCGCGGTGAAGACCGGCAACGGCAGGGGCGCCACCGGTGTGACGATCGACGGTCTGGAGATGAGCGGGTTCACCCTTCGAGCCGTGGACTGCTGGGAGGGCACCACGGTGCGGCGCTCCGACATCCACCACAACGGCCGGAACGGCCTCGGGTGTGGGCTGGAGGGTCATGGCGGTGTGTTGATCGAAGACAACGACGTCCACCACAACGGGAACACGCTCGAGCTCGGCCGGGGCGGGGCTGGCATGAAGTTCGCCGCCGCCGGCGGTGTGACCGTTCGCGGCAACCGCGTGTGGGAGAACGTGGGCAACGGTGTGTGGTGCGACGTCGACTGCGGGGCTTTCACCGTGGTTGACAACCGCATCTGGGGCAACACGCGCAAAGGCGTCTTCTACGAGATCTCGCACGGGCCGGCACTCATCGCGGGCAACACCGTGCTCGACAACAACTGCTCACCCGACTACTGGGGAGACGGCAACCCCGCCTGTTACCTCAACCCCGGCGTGTACGGGCCGCAGTCGCCGGGGTCGCCCGGTGGCGGGATCGCCACCAACTCCTCGACCAACGTCACGATCCGCGACAACGTCTTGGGCGGCAACATGGAGGCGGGCATCAACGTCCGCGACGACAGCCGCATCTACGATGCGCCGTTCGGCATCCGTATCGAGGGCAACGACATGCGCGGCGACCGCCTGCTTCACTGCGGCGAGTGGGGCGTGACCTGCGTGGGCAACGCCTGACGCGGTTGGGTTCCGCGGGTGGGTTCCGCGCCCCGTCAGGGGCGCGGAACCTACGCGTAGCGCCCCGTCAGGGGCGCGGAACCTCGGGGCGGTACCCATAGCGGGCGAGCCAGGGCGCCGTCAACACCGTGACCAGCGCTCGCCGCGGATCGCGGCGAGCGCGCGCCCAGGCCTCGTCGAGCCGCAGCTGCACCTCACCTACCCGGAACCGGCTGCGGTTGCCCGACGCGGTGTGACCCGGACCAAGCACGGCCGTGTCGTCGGCCACGAACGGCAACCCCGCCGCCGGCTCCCCGGCGAGTGCCATGATCGACGCGGCCACCTCACGCGGGCGCGCCACGAAGTCCTCGTAGCGCACCACCATCGATCGTTCCCGCGGCACGAGCCGGCATGCGCGCTCGCACCAATGGTTCGTCACGACCCACCGCACGGCGCAGCGGATGGCCCCCGGCTGATACCCGCCACCCGGCGCGTCGTCGCGCGGCTTGCCTCGGCGCCACGAGTAGGCGAACGCACGAGGATCTCGCACCAGGTGCACGAGCCACAGGTCGATCTGGGGGAGGTTGGCCAAGATCGCCGCGACGGCTGGCGACTTCGACGAGTCGATGACGAGCGCGGCGCCCGTCTCGGCGCCGATCGCCGCATGCAGGCGGGCGAGGACATCGACATACCGGTCGAGACGTTCGCGTCCGGTCGGACGCCAGCTCCGGCGGCGGAGCAGGCGCCCGGTCCGCGCGAACCGCGCCTCGCGCTGCATCTCGATGACATCGTCGGGATCGAGCCGCCCTCCGGCGGCGGCGCGGGCGAGGATGGGTGCCCACACCTCGCAGCTCTGCACCGGCTGGCCACAGCCACAGACGAACCCCGCCTGCATGCCGCGCCACATCCAATGGACTTCGCCTGCCGCGAACGCGCCCGGCACGGCCCCCAGGACCCGCTCAAGGATGGTTGACCCGGAGCGGGTCGTCCCCAGGATGTACAGAACCTTCGCGCGCTCACCCACGGGAGCCGCGACCATAGCAGGGTCAGGTCGTGCGAAGCGGTGCTGCTACGATGCGCCGCGCGTGGATCGACGCCGCGCGTGCCCCGGCCGAGGAGTGCGATCCCTGAAGGTCCTGTCGATCATCGGCTACACCCGCAGCGGGAGCACGTTGCTCGACAGCGTGCTGGGTCAGCTCGACGGCTTCTTCTCGACGGGTGAGCTGCATTACCTGTGGGAGCGCGGCCTCCTCGAAGCCCGACGCTGCGGCTGCGGCGAGCCGCTGCCCGAGTGCCCGGTGTGGACGGCGGCGCTGGCGGCCGGGTTCGGCGACGGGGTCCCCGATCCCCTGCAGGTCGGGCGCTGGCAAGATCGGAGCGTCCGTTCGCGGCACACGCTTCCTCTGCTCCGTGGGGGTCGCGGCCCGGGCATCGATGAGGCCGCCCTGGCGCGGTACCGGGAGGTCGCCGGCGCCCTGTACCGGGGGATCGCCGACGCGACCGGCGCCCGTGTCATCGTCGACTCGTCGAAACGGCCGTCCGACGGGGCCCTCACGCGGTTGTTGCCCGACGTTGACCCCTACTTCGTGCAGCTGGTGCGCGACCCCCGCGCCGTCGTCTATTCGTGGCGGCGCGTCAAGCGCGAGCTCGACACGGACGCCGGTGACGCCACCATGCCTCGGCAGGGTCGCGTCGCGAGCGCGTTCGGCTGGACGGAGCTGAACGCCCTGTCGGACCTCGTCCGGTGGCGAGCCGGGCGCGAGCGCTCGTTGCTGGTGCGATACGACGACTTCGTCGCGCACCCGCGCGAGACGGTCGCGGCGATCGGGCGGTTGGTCGGTGAGCCCCTCGGCGACCTTCCGTTCGACGGCGACCACGACCTTCGCATGGCACCGACGCACACCGTGTCGGGCAACCCTGCCCGGTTCTCGACCGGGACGGTAACGCTCCGCCCCGACCAGGAGTGGCTGACGGCGATGCCCGGCACCGACCGGTGGCTCACCACGGCGCTGACCTTGCCGTTGTTGCCGCGCTACCGCTTCCCCATCGTGCCCCGGCGGCCGGTCTGACCATGGACCTCGCAACCCGCTTGGAACGAGCGCGATTCCGCAGCAAGGTGTTGCGGGCGCCATCGGTGCGGCGCCGTCATCGCGGCCTCACCGACATGGACGCCCTCCTGGTGTCCTACCCGCGCTCGGGGACGACCTGGCTACGGTTCCTGCTGTCGGAATCACTGACAGGCGTCTCGGCCGAGTTCGCGCCCGATGACGCCGCGATCCCTTACGTCGGTGACCACGGTCCCGCAGCGCCCATCCTCGCCGACGGCGGCCGCGTGATCATGAGCCACGAGACGCTCGCGCTCGGACCGCACAGGGTGATCTACATCGTGCGCGATCCGCGAGCGGTAGCCCTCTCGGAGTTCCGGTGGCTGCGCCGCCGCGCGCTGATCGACGACGACCTCGAGGTGTTCCTGCGCGCTTTCACGCGTGGGAGGTCCAACCCGTGGGGGTCGTGGGCCGGCCACGTCCAGACCTGGCGACGGTCGGCATCGGCCCAGGCCCGCCGGCTGTGCATCGTTCGCTACGAGGACCTGCGCACCGACACCGAGGCACAGCTCAGCATCGTGTTGTCGTTCCTCGGAGCGAGCGCCGAGCCGGACACGATCGCGGAGTCCGTCCGCAACAACAGCTTGGCGTCGATGCGCGACAAAGAGCAACGGGCACCCGACACCGCCTTCGCGAAAGGCGTGCAGCGTGACGTGCGGTTCGTCGCCGAAGGCGCCGTGGCGGGGTGGAGGCGTGAGCTCAGCCCCGAGCAGGTCGCCTCCATCGAGAAGGCCTTCGGCGACACGATGATCGAGGTCGGCTACGACCTCACCGGCGACGGCCACAACGGGTACCCGTAGCGGCCGAGCCACGGTGCGGTCAGCAAGGTCGTGGTCGCCAGCGTCAGCCGCGAGGCGCCGCGCCACCCCTCGTCGGGCTTGATCTGGACCTCGCCGCTCGTGAACCGGCTCCGGTTCCCCCACACGGTGTGGTTGTCGCCGAGCACCACCGTCCGGTCGTCGGTGAACGACACGGCATCGCGCGGGGCCCCGACGAGGTCGAGCAGGCCACTCACGGCGTCGCGGGGCGCTGCCGCGAAGTCCTCGTACCGCAGCAACGTCGAGCGGCCGGGGTGCGCGGCTCGCAGGCGGCCGGTCAGCCGGTTCGCGGTGACCCAGCGTGCGGCGCTCTCGATCACCCCACGCCGGTGCATCTCGGTCTCGCGGTGCGCGTCGAGCGTGGGGCGCGCGCGCGCCTGCGACACGGCGACGGCCCGCGGATCCCGCACCAGATGGACCCACGCAGGATCGATCGCATCGACGCGCGGCAAGATCGCCGCGTCGGCCGTCGTCTTCGAGGCGTCGACGATGACCCGCGCACCGGTGACCGAGGCGATGGCCCGATAGAGGTCTCCCATGAGCCCGGCGTAACGATCGAGCGTCGGTCGGCCGCTGTCGCCGCGGCCGGCCAGCTTCAGCAGCCGAGGGGTGTGCACGACCCTCGCCTCGGCGAGTTGCCACTCGCGCACCTCGGCAGGGTCGGGCGCCGCGCCACGGTCGCTCGCGAGCCGGTCGAGCACCGCCGACCACACCGGGCATCGATCGACACGCTCGCCGCATCCGCACCCCGAGCCTTTCGCGAGCGCCGTCCACAGCAGATGCAGCTCACCCGTCGAGAAGAGGCCGTCCGCGCTGCCGACGATGTTGCCCAGCAGCGTCGAGCCGGACCGGCCGAAACCGGCGATGTACAGGACCTGGAGGCTCGACGCGTCCGGTTGCCCTGCCGGCCGACCATGCAACCTGGCGCTCATCGCACGCTCGCGGCTCGATGAGCGAGGGCAGCCGCATAGTTCTCCTCCAGCCGCGCGAGGCCGTCGTCGGGCCGGTACGAGGCGGCCCACGCCGCGTGGGCGCCCTCGCCGAGCTCGCGGCTCCGTTCGTCGCTCCCGAGCTCCGCGATCGCCCCGAGCCACGCCGACACGTCGCCGGGCTCGAGCAGGCGTCCGGTGACGCCGTCGTTCACGACCTCGGGCAGCGAGCCGATCTTGCTGGCCAAGACGGGGACACCCGCGGCGTACGCCTCGATGATCGACCGAGGTGAGCCCTCGTACCACTGCGAGGGAACGAGCAACGCGCGGGCGCTTCGGAGCAGCGCCGGGATCTCGTCGCCGGGCACACGGTCGCGGAAGGTCACACCCGGCGGCGCCGCGGCGCGCAGCAGCTCGGCGTCGGGCCCATCACCGACGACGAGCAGCTTCGCACCTGTTCCCGACCATGCCTCCACGAGGAAACGCAGGCCCTTCTCGAGCGCCAGCCTTCCCACGTACAAGAAGACGTCACCCGGTCCCTCACGACGCTGTACCGCGTGCGTGAAGTTCGGCTGCACCACGATCTTGCCGGCGGGGATCCCCGCGTCGATGTGTTTCGTCCGCATGAACCCGCTGACCGACAAGAAGCGATCGATCCGCTCGAACGAACGAACGCCTTTGTGCACCGTGTATGCGGTGGCCAGCGCGGCGCTCGCCGCCTTCGAGTCGCGGAAACAGGCGTGGACGACCCCCCGCCACGGCACCCGCCCGAGGCAGTCTTCGCAGACCTTGCCATCGCGCAGGAACGTCCCCGGCAAACACGCGTACCGGTAGTTGTGCAGCGTCATGAGCAAGCCGACGTCATCGGGCACGACCCGCAGGACCGACGGCGACAACATCGGGAAGAGGTTGTGCACGTGGACCACGTCCGGACGGAAGGCCCGCATGAACGCCCGGACTCGGCGTGAGGCGTCGGTCGACCAGACGGTCCTGGCGCCCGCGTGCGCCGTGCCGATCGTGTCGGGGGCGGGCGTCCACAGCTCGACCTCGTGACCTGCCGACCGCAACAGGGTCGTCTCGTCGTCGACGACCCGGTTCTCGCCCGACACCGAGCCGGAGAGGTAACGAGAGTGCAACACGAGCACCCGCATCACGCCACCCCTTCGGGGGCGGGGGTGAAGCTCGGCTCCGGCGCCACCCAGCCGCGACCGGGGCGCGGCGCCTTCGCGAACGCCCGCCACCACAGACCCACCCCGATGACGTAGGTGATGCCGAGTCCCCAGGCGGCACCGACGGCATCGCCCACGAGCAGCCCCCCGATCCCGCCCACGACGTTCATGACCGACACGATCACGCGAACCCGGAGGCTCCGACTCGCTTCCTGCAAGGCTCGGAGACCAACCGTCGCACCGAGCCACAGCCCCCACGAGATGGCGACGAGCGACATCGGCACGAGCACCTCGCGGGCGCCCGGCCACGTCTGACCCAACACCAACGGGCCTAGCGAGTCGCCGAACGCCAGGAACAGCCCGACGTAGACGACGCCGCCCACGCCGAGCGCGAGCGACGACGCGACGGCTACACGGGTGAACAGATGCGGCCGCCGTTCCAGCACACGCACCAGCTCGGCGAGCCCGACGATCCACACACCTTGGTAGGCCACGTGGAGCGGCCCGAGCAACACCTGCCCGCCGCGGAGCGCGGCGGTCGAGGACAGACCGCTCACGGCTCCCGACGCGTACACGACCGCCTGCGTCGAGCCTGCGTTCGCGAGGAACTCGCCGACCTGCCGCCACGACAGGTCGCGGTGGTGGGTGAGCCACCCTCGCGCACGCGCCGTCGCCGGGATGGCCCGTGCTTGCCACGCCCCGACGGCGGCGGCGACGGAGCCGGCGATGCCCCAGGCCAACACGAACATCGCGGCGTCTCCGTCGCCGCCGCGGGCGGCGAACACGAGGGCCGGCACCAGCACCACGGTCCAGAGCAGATCGTTGATGAAGGCGTTCACCGGGGTGCCCTTCGCCACGAACGCATGCCGCCAGGCCTCTTGGAGCATCAGTCCCGGCAAGCAGACGGCGAGCGCCAGCAGGGCACCACGCGTGCCCGGCAAGATCGCCGCGGCGGCGGCGCAGAGCGCCGCCGCCGCGACCCCGATGACCACGGCCGTGCCCGACGCCGCTCGCGCCGCGTCGCGCCACTCATCGTCGCCCACGGCGCTGAAGCGAACCAAGAGGGGCAACGTGGTGGCGGCACGCGACACGCCCAAGATCAGGATGTACGTCGAGAAGATGACGGCGAAGCTGCCGAACTCGCGGGGCGAGGTGTTTCGAGCGACGACCGCCGCGAGTGCGAAGTTGGTGAGGCTCGAGAAGACCTGATCGGCCAGCCCCCACGCGGCGCGGGACGAGACCGAGCCGCCGCTCATCCGCCGGTCGACGACGATGCGAGCGACGGACCGGGCGCCGCCCCGTCGTCTGGACGGAGCGCGGGAGCCGCCGACAACCCCAGCAGCAGCCAGTACGGGATGGCGGCGAACGGCGTCTCGAAGTAGTTCGTGAACAGACCGATGCCGAGCCCCAGGAACATCACCGACAACCCGAAGGGATCGCCCGTTCGCCGAAACGCCACCCACAACAAGCGGCCCACGGTGATCATGACGAGCCCGAACAGCACCACACCGACCCACCCGCCGTAACCTAGGGCGTAGAAGAACACGTTGTGCGGTGTACGCAGGTCCTCTTTCCCGCTCCCGATGTCGGACGTCTGCTTCAAGTAGTAGCCGTAGCCGTAACCGAACAACGTTCGTCCGGTGGTGATGTGCACGGAGTCCCAGATGTCGGACCACCAGTCGCGACGCCACTCGGCCGTCCCCGAGTAGAGCCCCGCCTGCTCGGTGTACTGCGCAGCCGTCTGCTCGTCGAACGGCGCGACCGCCGCGCCGAAGACGCTCCGGGCGCTCACGTCGGTCGGGCCACGCGTCAACGCGGAGGGCAGGCGAACGTCGGCGACGAACGCCACCCCGAGCAAGATCGCACCCACCGTCACGGCCGCGACGAAACGGCCGAGGCGCCGCGACAACACCGCCCAGACCGGTACGGCGAGCAACATGCCTGCCCAGTGAGCACGCGTTTGCAGACCCAGGAGGATGACGAAGTTGACGAACAGGGGGAACCAGACCTTGCGAAGCTCGCTGTGGTACGTCAGCAGACCGAGCAGCACGATCATCTGCCCCTGCGGCGCGTTGAACAGGAACACGCTCGTGCCCGGGACGAAGACGTTCACACCGTTGAGGAGCCCGATGTACAAGATCCCGTAGATCGCGTTCGCCCATGCGAGCACCAGCACGAACCGCCGGACGAAGCCGCGATCATGTTCGCCCAGCCACAGCCCCAAGAAAAGGTAGAGCGGGTATACGTTGAAGACGAGGTTCTGGATCGCCTGCAGGGCATCTTCTTCCCCGAAGACACCCCGGAGCGTGAGCACGACCCCGTATGCCAGCGATGCATACAGGGCCCATGACGCCGACGAGAGCGCTTCGTTGCGGACCATCGACGAGAACCATCGCAACGTCGACGCCTCGGGATGGAAGACGAAGAACAACACGAGCACGATCTCGCCGAGGAAGATCGGCAGCGGTCCGGGCAGGCCGAGGTAGGCGAAGGCGCGACCCAGCAGGAGGTAGCCCACCAGCAGCCCCATGACCGCGAGGCCCCAGATGCGCACCGTGCGCTCGTGGGCCCTCGCGCCGGTGGTGAGGTCGGCCGCCGCGGCTCGAACCGAGATCATGAGGACGTCTTCACCCCCTTCGACCCCGCGAGCTTGCGAGCGAGCTCCTTCACCCGAGACCCCGACAGGCTGCGCGACAGCCAAGCGGCACGGCGCGAGACGGGGAGGGCGATCGCGACGCCGTAGAGCACGCACGCCCACGCCTTCTGCACCACCCCGTAGAGGTCGTCACCGATCACCGCCCGGCAGAGCCGGGGCAGCTCGCCGAACAGCGATCGCCGGCCGGTCGCGCCCTCGAGGAGCGACGCCTGGAACACGAGCTCACGGTACTTCAGGTTGTGCTCGATCTTGAGCACCGGTTCGGCGTGGCCGAGCGCGGCGATGCGGAGGTTGACCTCGCCGGCCGAACGGCGCAGGTTGTCGGCGGCGCCGGCGACCCTGGCGGCGTCGAGCCGCGCGCGCGCGAAGGCGTTCGCACCGTGGCGGCGGTAGCCACCGAGCAGCTCGTCCACCACGACGACCTCGCTGAGCAATGGAGCGAGCATCACGACGAACGTGTCGGCCGAGGTGCTAAGACCTGCCACCGGCATCGGGAAGATCGCGGCGGCCACCTCGCGCCGCAATGCGACACCGCTGGTCGGCACCCACCGCCAGCGACCACCACGGCGGGTGACCCGTGGAGCCAGCCAGCCTTGCTCGAACGCGGTGAACGACGGCAGCCGCCCGATGGCGCCCGTCTCGTCGAACATCTGGAGCGGGTGGATCAAGATCCCCGCCGCGGCGGCACCACGGAAACCCCTGACCACAGCGTCGAGCTTCCCGGCCGCCATGGTGTCGTCGGAATCCACCAGACAGATGACGTCGCCAGCCGCCTCACCGACCCCGTCGTTGAACGCCGCTGCCTGGCCCCGTGGTTTCGCATGGCGGAGCAGGCGGATCCGGCCGTCACGCTCGGCCGCGGCTTGCACGACCGACGACGAGTCGTCGGCCGAGCCGTCGTCGACGACGATCGCCTCCCAGTGGGGGTAGGTCTGCGATACCAGGCCGTCCAAGAGATCGGGCAGGTAACGGCCGTAGTCCTTGTTCGGGATCACGACTGAGACCAGCGGACGATCACCGAGCGGCGGGAGCGTCATCGGTGTGAGCGGTGCGTCCATGGGGACATCGTGCCTCGTCGCAGCTCCCTGCGTCGCGACGACCTCCCCTGTAGCGCTCACGGCACGGCCTCGACGTGGAAGAAGTCCCAGCTGGCGGGGAACGGGTCGCCTGTGCCGCGCGACGTCGAGATGAGACCGGCGGCGAGACCCGTGGTCGGCGACGAGAGCCACGACGACGGTATCGGGATGGGCAGACCGACGTTGACCTTCGCCTGGAGCACCCCGCCGATGGACGCTTGGTACACCGGCTGGACGGTCGACGCAACGGGATCGATGATGAGCCACAGATCGACGAAGTCGGGGCCGGGCATAGCGAGCGACTTGTTCCGTGTGGTCTGGACCACGTCGCCGATCTCTCTGATCACGTTGATCTTCTCGGGCGTGCCGAGCACACCCTTCGTGGTGATCTTGACGTAGCCGCCCTGCGTGCCGTCGCCGATGAAGATCCCCATCGCCTGGTGCCGTTCGGCGCTGAAGCCAAGGAACGGCTGCACGATGCGCCCGTACACCTGGAACGGAGCCGAGGGAGCGTCGACGCCGAGCTGGAACCCGTACTCCTGCTCGTTGCCCAGCTTGTAGGCGTCGCCGTTGGGCACCTGCGACACGGTGAACACGCCGGCGGCTCCACCGACCACCATGCCGTTCTCGTCGAACTGGTCAAGGTAGTTGACCGTTCCGTTCAGCATCAGACCCGTGAAGCCGGTGTTCGCTATCCCGCCGGGCGGCTGCTGGTCGTTCTCCCACGAGATCACGACCGGCAACGAGGTGGTGGTGCCGTTGTCCGGATCGATCGCGAACGCGTCGGCGAGGTCGTTCACACCGTCGTTGTCGTCGTCGGGATCGTTCAGGTCCGAGAGGTCGTCGAGATCGTTGTCAGGTGGCACCGACGCCGCCGAACACGGGCTGGTCGCGTTGTCGATCTCGTCGGCGTTCGAGTAACCGTCGCCGTCTTCGTCGAGCGAGAGCGAATACTCTCCCGTGCAGCCGGGGCCGCCGCCGCCGCCGAAGTCATTCGGCTCAAGCACGACGACCTCATCGTTGTTGAGATCCGCGATCCAGATGGTTCCGGGGAAAGCCTGTGAAGCCCCCATGGTGGTCACGTCGAGGGGACGGGCAGGTTGGTTGAACGTCGCGAAGTTGTCGTCCTGCGACGTCACCGCCGTTCCGGCCTCGTTCAGCGTGACCCTGACGATCTTGCGGGCCTGGTAGCTGGCGATTATGAGGTCACCGAGCATCTGGCCACCGAAGTTGTTCGTGGTGTATTCCGCGATGCCGTTCGACGAGTTGGGCAACGTCGTGAGCGCGGTGGTCTCCGGTCCGTTCGACGCTCGCCAGTCACATTCGACCGGGTTGTCGGTCGGCACGGGCGTCTGAGGGTTGTTCGGGTTGAACGTGTTGGCGTCGTTGCCTCTGGTCGGGTTGGCATGCCCGCCGTAGTACCCCGAGCTGACGAGGTGCAGGGCGTCGTTCGACCCGGACTCTGCTTGGCCGACCGTCGCGTTCGTGCAGTCGTTCGTTCCTTCGCCGGCCGGCGTGTCACCCCACCCGCCGTTCGGTCCGTTGTCCGAGGTGTAGAGCTTGCCGGCGTGCTGGCCCACGGTGGTCCGCAACACGTCGTAGGCGTTGCGGAAGCCCGGCGCGAACACCTGGACCGGGCTCCCAGCCACGATCTTCGCCTGGTTCAGACCGTCGTTGCCGCCCCACGGGTCGTTCACATCGGCGCCGCCGGAGTTGGCTCTGGTCTGATCGTCGAGCGTGGGCATCGTGAAGGTGGTGCTGCCGATCGCGTCGAGGTCCACGGACAAGATGGCCGCCGCATACGCGTACTCGGGGAGGTTCGCGAAGTTGAACGACGGGCCACCTTTGTTCGTATTGCCGCCGTAGGCCCAGTAGATGGTGTTCGTCGTGGGATCGAGCGCGATGCCGTTCGGCCCGTGGTTCTCCTCCGAGCGAGGCAGGCCGCGGACGAGGATCACGTGCGCCCACGACGATCCGTTCCACGTGAGGCGTGAGAGCGTGCCCGAGTTCGTGTCGAGGTCGAGGTCTTGGCCCTCGAGCCCGCCACCGATGCGCGGGTCGGACGACGTGGCGTAGATCACCGGGTTCGCGGCGGTGCCGGCGAGGACGATGCCCAGCAAGAGCCGGCCGGTGACCGAAGCGTTCGTGGCGCCGTCGTCATCGTGGTTCACGATCTGGGCGATCGTGTCGATCGTCTGGGTCGCGGTCACGCGATAGTCGTTCGCGGCGTCGCGCACGATGGTGAACGCGCGGATGGTGCCGTCGATGTACCCGACGTAGAGCTTGCCGTCGGGCCCCCACGCGAGCGTGGTGGGTCCCGATCCGGTGATGCCCGCGACCGAGCTGCGACCGAACCCGATAGCCGGTGGCGAGCCTCCGCAGGAGCTCGGTGATCCGAGGAAGAAGGCGTCATGGGCCGCCGTGGCGCTGCCCCCACCTTGATCGGTGGCGCCGGCCGCGATGTACAGCCCGCCGCTGCACTCGGCCGCCTGGATCCCGTGGCGTGGCACCGCCATGTCGGTCAGCGAGCGCCAGGTGTTCGACGACGGCGAATACGCCTCGACCTCAGGCCGCGAGATGCCGTCGCGCTCGCCACCGATCACGATGATCTCGGTGCCGAGCACCCCGGCGGCGTAGCCGCCACGCTGCGTCGGCATCTGTGCGAAGCCCGTCTCCCACTGGCTGGTGGCGAAGTCGTACGCGTCGGTCTGCGCCACGGTGTTGCTGATCTGGAAGTTGCGACCGCCGATGGCCCAGAACTTGCCGCCGTAGACGACGGCGTGGAAGTGCTCGCGCGTGCGGGGCATGTTCGCGAGCTGGGTCCACTGGTTCGTGGCAGGGTCATACACGTCGAACCGGTTGGTCGGGACGGTGGCCGACATGCCCCCGGCGACGTAGATCTTCCCGTCATGGACCGCGATGCCCGATGCACCGCGGGGTGAGGGGTTCGGCGCGGCGGTGGTCCAGTCGTTCGTGGACGGGTCGTAGACGTAGGTCTCGGTCGAAGCCACGCCCTGCCAGGTGTTGAGCCCGCCGACCACGTAGATCTTGCCGTTCGTGGCGACCGCCTGGACGTGGTCGAGGTTCTCTGGGAGCGGGGCGACGTTCGACCAGGTGTCGGCGCCCGGGTCGTACCGGCTCACCTGGGTCGAGCCGCCGATCAGGTAGAAGAAGTTGTTGAGCTTGACGTAGCCGACCTCGTCGCGCGCCGAGGGCGCCGACGCCTTCACCACCCACTGACCGTCGGCCGCCGACGCGATGGGCGCGACGAGCGTGGATGCCACCGAGACCACCAGCGTCGTGAGCACGACGCTGCGCAACCTTCGAAGCATCCCTCCTGTCCCCCCTGCCACGATCACCACCGTCCCCTTCCCCACTCGATCGTCCGCTCGAGCCCTTCCCGCATGGGTACGTCCGGTTTCCAGCCCAGCACCTGGCCGGCGAGCGTGATGTCGGGGCACCGCCGGTTCGGGTCGTCGACGAGCCGCTCGATGAAGCGCATCTCGGACCGGCTCCCCGCCAGATCGCGGATCAGCTCGGCGAGAGCCAACACGGTGAGCTCTTCGGGGTTGCCCACGTTCATCGGTCCGATGTGCTCGCTCAAGGCCAGCAGCCAGATGCCGTTGACCAGGTCGTCAACGTAACACAGCGACCGCGTTTGGGAGCCGTCGCCGTGCACCGTCATCGTTTCGTCATGCAGCGCTTGCGCGATGAAGTTCGGCACCGCGCGTCCGTCGTCACGACGCATGCGCGGTCCGAACGTGTTGAAGATGCGTGACAACTTCACGTCGAGCCCGTGGACCCGGTGGTAGGCCATCGCGAGCGCTTCGGCGTAACGCTTCGACTCATCGTAGACCGACCGGGGGCCGACGGGGTTCACGTTGCCCCAGTAGCTCTCGGGCTGCGGGTGCACCAGCGGGTCGCCGTACACCTCCGAAGTGGACGCCTGGACGAAGCGAGCCCCGCGGGCGAGCGCGAGGTCGAGCGCGTGCTGCGTTCCCGACGAGCCCACCCGGAGGGTCTCGATCGGATGCTCGAGGTAATCCGGCGGCGAAGCCGGCGACGCGAAGTGGAAGACCGCGTCGACCGCACCATCGACGTCGAGCCCCGCCGACACGTCGCCGTGCACCAAGGTGAAGCCGGCACGATCGGCCAGGTGAGCCAGGTTCACGTCGCGGCCGGTGATGAGGTTGTCGACGCCGACGACGTCCCAGCCCTCATCGAGGGCCCTGGTGCACAGATGGGAGCCGAGGAATCCCGCGGCGCCCGTGATGACGGCCCTCCCCATGGTGGCCCCCTACCCCGGGGGCGCGGGCGCGACCGTTGGCCTGCCCATGGCGTGATAGGTGAACCCTGCGGCGGTCACCTCGGCGGGGTCGAGGAAGTTGCGACCGTCGACCACGATGGGGAACGCCACCAGCTCGGCGAGCTTGTCCCAGTCGAGCGAGCGGAACTCCTCCCAACCGGTGCCGAGGACCAGACAGTGCGCGCCACGAGCGGCTTCGTAGGGGTCGGCGGCCAGCTCGAGGTCGGGCACCTCGGCCCTGACGGATTCCCCAGCCTGCGGGTCGAACCCGATGACCTCGGCGCCGGACTCGATGAGACGGCGGGCCACGACGAGCGACGGCGAGAACCGGATGTCGTCGGTCTCGGGCTTGAATGACAGGCCCAAGAGCGCGACCCGCTTGGCCTCGAGGTTCCACAGCGCCTCGCGCACCTTCGCCACGGCGGCCTCCACCGCTTCGTCGTTGATCTTCGCGACCTCGCGCAACAAGCCGAAGTCGTAGCCCAACGTGGCTGCCAGGTGCTGGAACGCGACCAGATCCTTGGGGAAGCAGTAGCCGCCGTAGCCGAGACCGGCGCCCAGGAACTCTCGCCCGATGCGAGCGTCGGCGCCCATGACGTCGACGATGGCCTCGACGTCGGCGTCTGCCAGCTCTGCGATGCGAGCGAGCGCGTTCGCGAACGAGATCTTCATCGACAAGAACGCGTTGCTGGCGTGCTTCGCCAACTCGGCGCTGTGGATGTCGGTCTCGATGAGCGGGGCCCCGGCAGCGGTGAACGGCAGGTACAGCTGGCGCATGACCTCGTGACCGCGCACCGACTCGGCACCCACCAGCAGGCGCTCAGGGCGAAGGGCGTCCTCGAGCGCGTGCCCCTCACGGAGGAACTCGGGGTTCGACACCACGTGGAAGCCGTCGGCGAGGTCGGGGCGCGCGAGGGCCATCGTGCGACGCAATCGATGGGCGCTCCCGGCCGGGACCGTCGACTTCTGCGCGACCACGAGCGGCCCTGTGGCCACCACGGCCACGGCGCGGGCGGCATGTTCGACGGCGAGGAGGTTCGCCTCTCCCGAAGCGCGCGGCGGCGTCCCGACACAGATGAACACGACGTCGGCGCCCGCCACCGCGTCGGCGGTATCGGGGGTGAACCGGAGGCGGCCCGCCGCCACGTTCGACCGTAGCAGCTCCCCGACGCCCGGCTCGTAGAACGGCATCACGCCCGCTGCCAGCGAAGCCATCTTGTCCGGGTCGGCGTCCATGCCGGCCACGTCGTGCCCGACCTCCGCCATCGAGACACAGGTGATCAGCCCGACGTGGCCGGTGCCGATCACAGCCACCCGCATCACGCCACCTCGACGGTAGTGCCCAGCCGTCCTGCGACCGCGAGCTCGTCATGGATCCACGAGTACGTGGAGGCGAGACCGTCTTCGAGCGTCGTCTGTGGCTCCCACTCGAGGACCTCGCGGAGCCTCGTGTTGTCGCTGTTCCGGCCCCGGACGCCTTGTGGCTTCGAGGTGTCGTGCACCTTCACGAGCGTCTTGCCCGCCGCAGCGCTCACGAGATCCACGAGTCCGTCGATGGTGACGAGACGGTCGGTGCCCAGGTTGAGCGGCTGCCGGTGCTCCGATCGCATGAGCCGGACGATCCCCTCGACGCAGTCATCCACGTAGGTGAACGACCTCGTCTGCTGTCCGTCGCCCCAGATCTCGATGTTATCGCCGTCGGCGGCCAAGGCCACCTTCCGGCTGATCGCCGCCGGCGCCTTCTCGCGGCCACCCTCGTAGGTCCCAAGGGGCCCATAGATGTTGTGGAAGCGCGCCACGCGGGTCTCGAGCCGGCCCTCGTCGGTGTAGTACTGGCAGAGCTTCTCGGCGTAGAGCTTCTCCCAGCCGTAGCCCTCTTCGGGCTCGGCAGGGTAGGCGTCTTCCTCGCGCAGCGGCGTCACATCGGCCTCGTGTTGTTTGTACATCGGGTAGATGCACGCCGACGACGAGAAGAAGTGGCGCGACACGCCGTTGACCGATGCCGCCTCCAGCATGTGCGCGTTGATCAACACGTTGTTCCGAGCCACCTCGGCGTGGTTGGCCGTGATGTACCCGATGCCACCCATATCGGCCGCGAGCTGGTAAACCTCGTCGACCCCCGCCGTGGCTCGGAGACAGTTGTCGTATTCGCGCAGGTCGGCAACGACGAACTCGTCGGCGTCGGTGGCCTCGTATCCGGGCTCGTTGATGTCGACGCCACGGACCCGGTAGCCCTCGGTCTTGAGGTATCTCACGAGATGGTGGCCGATGAACCCTCCAGCTCCGGCCACGATCGCTGTCGTCATGTCGCGTGTCTCCTTCCCCCTGAGCCATCGTCGATGGCCGCGGCGTCTCGCCGCGAGTCACCCTTGTGTCTGTCACGCAACAGCTGTTTCGCGAACAACACCATGAACCTCGGGTTGTGGCGCAGGTACCGTCGCCACAGCCGCCGCGGCTCGGTTGCGAGCCGGAAGACCCACTCGAGGCTGCTGCGTTGCATCCACCGGGGCGCCTGCCTCTTGGTGCCCGCGTAGAAGTCGAACGCGGCGCCGACCCCGACCATGACCGCGGGGATGACCCCCCGGTGCTCGTGCATCCAGATCTCTTGTTTGGGGCAGCCCAGCCCGACGAACACGATCTTCGCCCCCGACGCCTCGATGTCGCGCGCGATCTGGGCCTCTTCGCCGACCGTGAGCGTGCGGAAGGGTGGGCTCACCGCGTAGGCGACCCGCAGCGCCGGGAGCTCGCGTGCCAACCGGGCACGCATGGCGTCGAGCACCGCGGGCGTGCTGCCGTGGAAGCCGACCGCGAGTCCTTCGCGAGCTGCGGCCGCCAAGACGAGAGGAGTGAGGTCGGGCCCGTAGACGCGCGTCGCCGAGCCGACCCCGAGCCGACGGAGCCCCCACACGAGCAGCATCCCGTCGGGCGTCACGAGGTCGGCGCCGTTCATGACCTCGCGGTAGCTGGGGTCGTCGTACGCCTCCATCACGTTGTTCACGGTGGCGATGCCCACGCTGCGCGACGCACCGTCTCGCGCCCATCGAACGATCCGCTCGGTGGCGTCCTCGTACGAGGTGGCGTCGACACGCATGCCCAAGAGCGAGCGCGACTCCAGACCGCGCAGCTCGGTGGCTCTCACCGGGCACCCCTCCGGCCGAGGAGCACCCCGATGGTGCGGGCCAAGATGGCGATGTCGAGACCGAGCGTCCAGTTCTCGACGTAGAACTGATCTTGACGCACGGCCTCGTCGGGCGTGACGTCGCTGCGACCGTTGACCTGCCACCAGCCGGTGAGACCCGTCCGCATGTCGTGGCGAGGACCGAGCAGCTCGGGGTTCGCCTCCACCTGCTCGATCGGCAGTGGCCGCGGGCCCACGAGGCTCATGTCGCCGCGAAGGATGTTCCACAGCTGCGGGAACTCGTCGAGGCTGGCCCTCCGCAAGACCCTCCCAACCGGCGTCACGAGATCCTCGATGCGCGGCTTGAAGAACGCTTCGCGCTTGTCGATGCCGCGATCGGACAGCCGCTGGTCGACATCGACGTACATGGTGCGGAACTTGTAGATAGTGAAGGCGCGGCCGCCCTTCGTGGCGCGGACCTGCCGGAACAACACGGGCCCCGGCGACGTCAGCCGCACGACGAGCGCGACCACCAGCAGCAGCGGCGACAAGACCACGAGACCGACGAACGCGCCAACGACGTCAGCGGCACGCTTCAAGGCCGCCTGGCCGCCGCTGAGCTTCGCGTTGCGGACGTCGACGCTCACGTAGCCCGCGATAGGCCGCACGCCGAGCCGCGACGGCAAGACGTCGGGCGCCGGCGTCAACAGACGAAGCTGGACACCCTCTCGACGAGCGGCTCGACGGACGAGGTCGAGGGTGGAAGCATCGGCGGCCTGCGGCGCGACGAGGATGCAGTCGGCGAGGTACCGCCGCACGACGTGCTGCAACTCGGCGACGGTCCCCAGCACGGGCAGGCCGCCACGCGGCTCGTTCGACCCGTCGACGCTTACGTGACCGATCGGGACCAGATCCGAGCCCGACGCGCGGAGGTCCGCGGCGATCGCCCCCTCGACGTCGCCGACGACGAGCGTTCGCAAGGCGAGATGCCCTCGATGCTCGAGCCGACGGACCACCGCACGCCAGGTGAGACGGCCAGCGGTCAAGAGGCCGAACAGCACGAGCAGACCACGGCCGAAGACGGGATTGCCGACGATATCGTCGGCGAGGAACAAGACCGAGACCACCGTGACCACGCCGACCGCAGCCGCGATCCGGCGGATGTCGTCACCAACGGTCCGCCGAACGCGACCATAGAGCCCGAATGCTGCGAGCAGCGCCATCCAGGCCACGATGGCGAGGGTCAGGGCGCCCACACGAGCCATCGCGGTCGCCGGCGCGATGGGAGCGGGGGCGGCCATGAGCGCGAAGCACAAGGCCAGCCCGTCGGTCGAGGCGATCCCCAGGGTGACCGCATCGTGGCCCGGGAGGGCTGACCTCTGTGCCGACGGGGTCGACGGGGTCGACGAGGTCGACGGGATACCTTCCGGCGCGCCCTCGTGGAGCACGACGAGGTCGCCTTCGGTCACGCTCAACCGTGGTCGGGGTGGTGCGCCAGCATCCACGCCATCGGCCGCGCGGTCGTCGGTCACCGGAGGTGCCGTCACCGCGGGCGTTCCCGCGTCGGATGGGTCATCCGAGTGTGTGTGGGGCAGTGTCATCGGCCTTTGGGGGGTCGGGGGGGGGCGTTGCCATCTTCTGTCGCTGCAGGGAGCTACGTCAATCGGGCGATGGACCAGGTCGTTCGACGCCCGAAGACCTAGGTCAGCGTATCCCCCGAACAGGCGTCCGCCGACGCGGAGCCGTGCAGCACCGCCCACGGCGCCGGCGCACGATCCGCGTCGTGGGGAGCACACGTTGCAGGATACCGAGCACCACCGGGGCTCGACACGGGTTCGTCAGATCCCTTTGAGGAACGCCACCGTTTCGGCGAGACCGTCTTCGATGTGGGTCCACGGTTTCCATGCCAGCGCCGAGGCCGCGAGCGAGATGTCGAGGGCGATCCGCCGCAGCTCACCGGGTGGCAGGGGTCCGTGGTCGGGCTCCGTTTCGACCCCGATGATGTCTGCGAGCAGCCGGTACAGGCCGTTGACGCTCGTCTCGAGCCCGGTCCCGATGTTGATCAGCTTGCCAGAGCCACGGTCCATCGCCTGGACGAAGGCATGCACGACGTCGTCGACGAACACGTAGTCGCGCGTCTGGTGGCCGTCGCCGTGGATCGTGCAGGGCTCCCCCGCGAGCAACCGGCCCGCGAAGATCGACACCGCGCCCGCCTCCCCGTTCGGGTCCTGCCTCGGCCCGTACACGTTGCCGAGGGCGAGCGCCGTGAAGTCGAGCCCCCGGTAGCGCTGGTAGAAGGCCAGGTAGTCGAAGACGACCTTCTTCGAGATGCCGTACGGACTCATCGGGAACGACCCCTGGGCCGTCGATTCTTTGGCCGGGACGCGCTTGGGCTCGCCGTAGACGGTGCCACCGCTCGCGGCGTAGACGACCTTGCGAGCCCCGACCTTCGCGGCGCACTCCAGCACGTTGAGCGAGCCCATCACGTTGACGCTGGCGTCGAGGGTCGGATCGTCGAGCGAAGGGCGAACCCCCGCCTGCGCTGCGAGGTGGAAGATCACCTCCGGCCGATGCCGCTCGAACAACGGCAGCAGACCGTCGGCCCGCGAGTCCATGTTGAAGAAGGTGTACGCCTTGCCGTAGGCGCGCGCCTCGGCGAGATTGGCGATCCGCCCGGTCGAGAGGTCGTCGACCGCGATCACGCGATGGTCTTCGGCGAGCAGGCGATCGGCGAGGTTCGAGCCGATGAACCCAGCGCCCCCGGTCACCAGGACGGTCGTCATCGGCCCAAGGGTAGGTTCGGGTCGGCGGCGATGTCCAGCGGGGTCCGTTCGCCACGGGCAAGCCTCGCCGCACCGACGCAGGCGATCATGGCGCCGTTGTCGGTGCACAGCTCGAGCGGGGGCACGAGGACTCGGAGCCCTGCGGCCGCACCTTCGGCGGCCAACCTCTCGCGCAATCGCGAGTTGGCGACGACGCCTCCGCCCAACAGCACCGTGGTCGTGCGGGTTCGCGTCGCCGCCTCGAGGGTCTTCGACACCTGGACGTCCACGATGGCTTCCTGGAACGACGCGGCGAGGTCGGGAAGGTCGATGTCGCGGCCCGCGGTCCGTTCAGCCTTGACGTGTCGGGCGACCGCGGTCTTCAACCCGCTCATCGAGAAGTCGAGGTCGCCGGAGCTCTCCATGGCGCGCGGGAACCCGATCGCGTGGGGGTCGCCGCCGGCCGCCATGGCGTCGATGGCCGGTCCACCGGGGAACCCGAGGCCCATGAGCCGCGCAACCTTGTCGAAGGCCTCGCCGGCGGCATCGTCGAGCGTCTGGCCGAGCACCTCGTGGCGGTGCAGCTCGGGCACGTGGACCAACATGGTGTGCCCGCCGCTCACGATCAGTACCACGTACGGTGGGTCTTGCGGTCCGTGCGCCAGGAAGTTCGCCCAGTAATGCCCTTCCAGGTGATGCACCCCGATGAGCGGGGCGCCCGTCGCGAGCGAGATGGCCTTGGCCGACGCCATACCGACGAGGAGCGCCCCGACCAGGCCGGGACCCACCGTCACCGCCACCCCGTCGAGGTCGCCGAACTCGACGCCGGCGGTCCGCAGGGCGTCGTCGAGGAGCGGCGTCAACGCCTCGACGTGAGCCCTCGCCGCCACCTCGGGCACCACACCGCCGAACCGCTCGTGCAGGTGCACCTGCGAGGCGATCAGGTTCGCGCGCAGGTCGGTCCCGTCGGCGACGATGGCGACAGCGGTCTCGTCGCACGATGTCTCGATGCCGAGGGTGATCACGCGGGTCGCACACCCCTGGGGAGCCCGATCGCGATCCGCCGGAGACGCTCGCGGTACGCGTCGCTGCGGATGTCGTCGGTCCACATGATCAGCGCGTCTTCGTGCAACTCGGCGTAGTAGTTGCGCCGCACGCCCGCCGGGTGGAACCCGAAGCGTGCGTACAGGCGCTGTGCCCGCCAATTGGTCACACGCACCTCCAGCGACACCGCGTGGCCGCCAAGCTCGGCGGCAGCCTCCATCTGCTCGAGCAGCAGGCGATGCGCCACCCCTTGCCCCTGCACGACCGGGTCCACGGCGATGTTCGTGAGGTGCGCCTCATCGCCGTAGCAGATGAGCCCGGCATACCCGATGACCTCGCGGTCGGCCTTCGCAACCAGGTAGCTCCGGTTCCGTGGCTCGTTCATCTCCACGACGAACAGGTTGGGGCTCCAGGGGCGACCGTACGCCTGGCGTTCGATCGCCATGACACCGCGGAGGTGCCGGCGACGCATGCGCGACACCTCGACCTTATGACCCTCCGTGATCCAGCGCGATCTCAGCATCAGACTTCCTCAGGTACACGGGCACCAGGTCTACCAGCGAGTCGTGCTCCTCGCGCATGAACCGGGGCGCCGCCAGCTCGACCATGGCCGCGGCGTCGGGGTGAGCGTCGACGGCCGAGGCCAGCTCGAGCCTCGCGCCAACCCCGGCGAGCACGTCCGCGTACAGGATGGCACCGTCGCCCACCGCGAGCACGTCTCCCGGCCGGGCGTCAAGCTCGGCGACGAGGTGTTCGGGGCGCTGGACCACGAACGGCGTGCGTCGAAGCACGCCGCCGGGGACCGGCTCGTAGAACGCGCTGAACACCTCCCCGCGGCGGCCGTCGATCACGGCCACGATGGAACGATGGGTGTGGCGCACCCGGTAGGCCAGCACGTCGAGACTCGCGAGACCCACGATGGGTGCCTTCGTGACCTGTGCCAGGGTCTTCGCGGTCGCAACCCCGACCCGAAGTCCCGTGAACAGGCCCGGCCCGATGCCGACGGCGAACCCGGCGACCTGCTCGAGCCGCAGGCCCGAGACCCGCAGGAGATGCTCGAGAGCCGGGGTGACCGACTCCTGTCGCGCCTTGCCGGCCACCTGCATGCGCGCCACGATCTCGCGCTCGGTCCCGATGGCCACCGAGGTCTGCGGCGTCGACGTGTCGATCGCCACGACGATCACCGCCGCAGCCCCCACGGTCCGAGGGCCTCTTCGAGCAGGCCCGCACGCGCGTCCCACGATGGACCGATCGCATCGACCTCGAGCGACCGGTCCTCCCGCCCCCCGGTCGGATCGATGGCAGCCAGCTCGATCCGAAGGCGATCGGGCGGCAGGAGCGCCTCGACGGCGTCGCCCCACTCGATCACCACCACGGCCTCCCCGTCGACCAGCTCGTCGAGGGCGAGGTCGACGACGTCCTGCATCCGCATGAGCCGGTAGACGTCGACGTGGGCGATGGGGAGCGACCCGGTCACGTATTCGCGCACGAGCGTGAACGTCGGCGAAGCGACATGTTCGGTCGCCCCGACGCCCGCCGCGAGCCCACGCACCAGCGTGGTCTTCCCGGCTCCGAGCTCGCCCGTGAGCATGACGACGTCGCGCCGGCGGAGCGTGGGGGCGAGGGCGGCGCCGATCGCCTCGGTTTCCGCCGCCGTGGCAGCGTGCAGAACGACCCGCATCAGAACAGGCCCATCTGTTGTGGGTCGGTAGGCCCCAGGTCGGTGGGCGCCAGGTCGGTAGGCCCGGCCTCGGGCGGTCCCGCAGCCTCGGCGCGAAGGGTCGCCGCCACGAGTTGGAAATCGGCTTGGAGGTCGGCGAATTGCCTGCTCTTCTCGCCGCCTCCGTGCAAGATCGCCGCGGGGTGGAAGGTCGGGATGACCTTCCGGCCATGCCAGGGGTAAACCGATCCACGCATCGAGGTGATGCCGTGGGCGGTCTGCAGCAGGAACTTGGTGGCGAAGTTCCCGAGGGTCACCACGACCTTGGGTTGGATCGCCGAGATCTGCTCGACGAGCCACGGCGTACACGCATCGATCTCGTCAGGCTGCGGGTCGCGGTTGCCGGGCGGTCGGCATTTCACGATGTTCGTGATGTAGACCTCGTCGCGGCGAAGCCCGATGTCCAGCAGCATGCGCGTCAAGAGCTGGCCGGCCGCACCGACGAACGGCTCGCCCTGCCGGTCTTCGTGGAACCCGGGAGCCTCACCGATGAACAGCAGGTCCGCGGCGGGGTCGCCGACGCCGAACACGACCTGGGTCCGCGTTCCCGCGAGCCGGCACTTCGGGCAGACGAGGGCCTCGGCCTCGATCGCCGCCAACGAGCGTGTCGTCACCCGACGTACCTCCTCGGGACACGAGCACCGATCCGCGTGACGATCTCGTAGGCGATAGAGCCCGCGTAGCCGGCCAGCTCCCAAACGTCGATCGCATCGACCCCGTCGCCGCCGAGGAGGACGACCTCGTCGCCGACGGCCGGCTCGTTGTCACCACCATCGACGAGGAGCTGATCCATGGTGACGTTGCCGACGACCCGACAACGAACGCCCGCCATCACGGCCTCGGCCCTCGACGACGCCGCGCGCGGGTAACCGTCGGCGTACCCGACGGGCACGGTCGCGATCCACGACGGCCGGTCGAGTCGGTACGCATGCCCGTACGAGACCGCCTCGCCCGCCGCAAGCCGGCGGGTCGCGCTCACTGCCGAGCGCCAGCGCATCGCCGGCCGGAGTCCCAACCCGGCGGCGATGCCCGGCGCCGGCTCGATCCCGTAGGTCGCGATGCCCATCCGGACGAGGTCCAACCGCGATGACGTATGGGTGATGGCGGCGGCGCTGTTGGCGGCGTGGACGAGCCCCGGACGGTGGCCGGCCGCCTCGACCTGTGTCACGACGTCGCGGAACGTGGCGAGCTGCTGTTCGGTGACGACCGGATCGCCCTCGTCGGCACAGGCGAGATGGGTCCACAGCCCCTCCACGACGAGACCGGCCGCGGCCACCCGGTCGCAGACCGCCGCCGCCGCGACCGGGGGCCAGACCCCCTGACGGTGCATCCCGGTATCCACCTTGACGTGCACCCCGATGCCGGTGCCCCTGGCGGTTGCGGCGAGCCGGTCGGCGGCGGCCTCGCTCCCGATGGCGGGGGTCAGCCGTGCCGCGAGCGCCACCGCCTCGGCACCGGGCGGCAGCTCCGACAACACGAGGATCGGGGTCTCGAGGCCGGCGCCGCGAAGCTGCAGGCCCTCCTCGACGAGCGCCACACCGAACCATGCGGCGCCGGCCTCGGCAGCGGCGCGCGCGATCTCGACGGCGCCGTGCCCGTAGCCATCAGCTTTGACCACGACCATCAGCTGTGTGCCCGTCGTTTCCCGGAGCACGCCGACGTTGTGCCGGATCGCGGCGAGGTCGACCTCGACCCAGGTGGGACGGAACGCCTGCGTCACCGGTCCCCCCCTCCATCGGTCCGCACCCCACCGAGATGCGCACGTTCGGCTTGCCGTCGCACGCCCGCGACGGCCGCCGGCAGGGCCTCCGCCACATCCCAGGCGACGGCACCGTCGCCGCGCTCGTTCCCCGCGATCGTGCCAGCGAGCCCGTGGAGATAGGCGCCCGCCCATGCGGCTTCGAACGCGGCGACGCCGCGCGCCAGCAGGCCGCCGATGACCCCGGCCAAGACGTCGCCCGTCCCGGCGGTCGCGAGCGCGGGCGTTCCCGTCGGGTTGACCACGGCGTTGCCTTCCGGGTCGGCGATGACGGTCCGCGTTCCCTTGACGAGGGCGATGGCGTCGCCGGCACGGGCCAGATCGCGTGCCGCGGCCAACCGATCGGCCTCGACGTTTTCGACGAGGCGCCGCAGCTCACCGAGGTGTGGCGTCGCCACGGTCGCCTCCTTCCGTTCGGCGAGCGATGCCACGTCGCCCGCGAAGGCGTTCAGACCGTCGGCGTCGAGCACCAGCGGCACCGTGCAATCGCCGACGAGCCCCCGGACGAACCCGGTCACGTCGCCACCGCCACCCAGCCCCGGCCCCACGACGACCGCGTGGGCGCCGCCGGCCCGCTCTAGCACGAGGTCGAGGGCGCCTGCTCCGACCCTGCCGTCGTGCCCTTCCGGAAGCGCGAGGCCGACAGCTTCGGGCACCCCGGCCAGCGCCACCGGCAACGCCGACACGGGCGTGGCCACGATGACCAGGCCCGCGCCCGCCCGGGCGGCGGCACGCGCCGCGAGCCTCGGTGCCCCTGGCATGTCGCGCGAGCCGGCCGCGACGAGCACCACGCCGCTCGCCCGCTTGTGACCGTCGATCGGGCGGGCGGGCAGCGTTGTGACCACGTCGGCGGGCTCGGCGATCGCGGTACGTGGGATCGCGAAAGTGTCGGGCCACCCGAGGTCGACGACCCGCACCTCCCCCGCCATCTCGGCACCGGGGAGCAGCACCGTGCCCGTCTTGGCGGCCCAGAAGGTCACCGTGAGCGTCGCGCGAACGGCCGTGCCGGCGACCGCGCCGGTCGCGACGTCGACGCCGCTCGGCACGTCGACCGACACGACGGGGATACCCGCTTGCACGATCGCGCCGACGGCGGCCGCCGCTGGCTCCCGGAGGGGTCCGCACGCCCCGATGCCCACGATCGCGTCGATCACGGCGTCGGCACGCCGCAGCTCTCGAACGACAGCCGTGAGCTCGAACACCGCGGGGGCCGCGCCGACCTCTCCCAACCGATCCCGGTTGCGCGCGGCCTCGCCGCCCGGCACCGGCGCGCCGACATCGACGACGGCGACCTTCACGCCCGCGCGCGCCAGGTGCCGGGCGGCGACGTACCCGTCGCCGCCGTTGTTCCCGGAACCGCACACCACGACCACGCGCCGGCCGTACGCCCCGCCGAGCAGGTCGAGCGTCGCGCGGGCGACGGCGGCCCCGGCCCGCTCCATCAGATCGGCCGCCGCCACGCCGTCGCCCCGCAGGGCGCCGTCGAGCGCCGCCGCCTCGCCGGGACTCAACAGAGGCTTCATGGCTCGCGCACAGCTACGGCGAACGCCACGGCGTTCGTTTTCTCGTGAGTGAACGTGATCAGCACCTTCGTGATGCCGAGGGTGTCGGCTCGGTCTTTCGCCCCGTCGCGCAGTGCGATCGAGGGCGCGCCACTGGCGTGTCTCGCGATGCTGATGTCGTGCCATCGCTTGCCGCGGTAGCCCCCGAGCGCCTTGATCGTGGCCTCACGCGCCGCGAAACGGCCGGCGTAGCTCTCGGCCGGCCGCGCCTTCGCGTCGCAATACGCGATCTCGTCGGGCGTGAAGACACGTCCGCGCATGGTGGGGTGACGGGCGAGCGCCCGCTCCATCCGCGCGATCTCGCAGATGTCGACGCCGAGGCCGACGATCTCCACCCCGACAGGCTAACGGAGCCGCTCACCCCTCCGTCGCGTCGCGGGGCACCGCCGCCGCGACGTCGGCGGCGGTCAACGACGTCGAGGCCACCCGGTGGCGCGCCCGGCGCTCGCCCCGGTCGGCCGCCACGATCCCGGCGGCGATGGCGACGACCCCCGCGACAGCGCCCAGCAGCACGACGGCCCATCCGGGGAGGGCGCGAGGAGGACCCGACAGCGCCGCCTCCCGGCCGGGCGCACCGGGGATCGACGGGTTCGGATCTCGCAGGTCGCCGGTCACGGCCCGCACCTGCGCGGGCGTCATCGACGAGCAGGGCAACAGCGACCAGCCGCCGTCTCGACGTGCCTGCAGTGCCACGGCGGTCGGCCTACCGACGGGGAACAGCAGGTGACACGGGTTGCCGAGGTCGCCTGTCACCTGCAGCGACAGACCCAGCTTGCCCTTCGCGACCCCGTCGACCTCGAAGATCTGGTAGCTCTGTACCCCTTCGATGCCGTTGGCGACGACCCGGCCGATGAACACGGCGTCGGCCAGCTCGATCGCCCTCGCGGGTGCCGTCGGGGCACAGCTGCATGCTGCGGCGCACGGCGGGGCGCTCGCGACGAGGGCGGCACCGGCGAGTACCACCGCGGCCCCGAAACGCGCGACGGTGGCGGGCACCCGCAGCGTCGTCACTCCACGGTGACCGACTTGGCGAGGTTGCGAGGCTGGTCGACGTCGCATCCGCGCAGCGTGGCGATGTGATACGCGAACAGCTGCAGGGGCACGGTCACGACCACGGGCGACAACAGCTCGGGCGTGTCGGGGACCTCCAGGACGTGATCGACGATGTTCGCGAC
>Ga0247727_10003943_pt1 | contig 32161 bp, 42 predicted proteins | sample WisWelCaveWW1625_FD_202498 | JGI IMG/M metagenome (GOLD analysis project Ga0247727, IMG submission 202498) | Biofilm microbial communities from Wishing Well Cave, Virginia, United States - WW16-25 | ecosystem: Environmental > Aquatic > Deep subsurface > Groundwater > Cave microbial mat | place...
TACCGACAAATATTTTCTCAAAACGTAACTTATGGGATTGGCTCAACGATCCTTTTCATAAACCTAAATCGAAGGCCACTCTACAATATGAACTGGCCTTCGGCTAATTAAGACAGCAATGATATTGACTTATCTATAATTTTATTAGAGGTAATCAGCCCCAGCTTACCTTTAAATCCATTATAGTGAAAGCTGGGACAGCACTTGTTTTCCTTGATAATTTTTTTATCGAAGAAGCAAGTACAGTCCTCACTCCTTCAAAAATGTATATAAAGGAAAGTGAAGGCAGTCCCGACTCCATTTTTAAAAAAAATTTAAAGGAAAGTCGGGGCGGTACTGCCGTGCTTACCAAAACATTTTATAAGCCAGGACTGTATTTCCCATTATGTTTAATTCCCTAGCAAACTCAAGTAATTTCTGAATTTTTTTTGTTTGTAAAGATCGGTAAAGGCATTGACGACCTTTGGGTCAAACTGCGTGCCGCTATTGCGGTTCAATTCCGCGAGGGCCTCCTTGAGGGTAAGTTTACTTTTGTAAGGTCGTCCTTCAATCATGGCCTCAAAGGCATCGACCACGGCCATGATCCGCGCACCCAAAGGGATCTGCTCTTTTTTTAATCCCGAAGGATATCCTGTCCCGTCATACTTCTCGCGATGATAAAGGATAATCGGCAGGACCGGCCTTAAAAATTCGACCGGCCGCATCAATTCGACACTCTTGGCCGGATGGTCTTTGATGACCTTGAATTCTTCCGGTGTCAATTGACTTGTCTTGGAAAGAATTTCATAGGGCACGTCAATGGACCCGGTCTGATGCAGGATACTGGCATACCGCAGGCAGCCAATATCGGTCTCCCCCATCCCGATTTTCTCGGCGAGACATTTGATCACCTTAAAATAAACCGGCGTTTGCGACAACGGCGCCTTCTTGTGTCTTCCTAACAATTTACCGATGGATTCAATGCTATCTAAAATAACTTTCTGTTGCGCCTCATAAAGCTGTAAATTTTTGATGGCGGTGACCGCCTGTTCGGAAATAACCGTTAGGATTTCCCGATCAAAGTCAGTAAAAGGCGGCTCGGAATGCTTTCGGTAAATCAAAATCGCACCGATATTATCATCGGCCACCAGAGGTAACCCGATCAGACGTTTCTGGATAATGTCTTTGCCGAGGCAAACGTCCTTTTCTCTCTGGGGGATCTGTTCGAGCTCATTTTTTTTCTCAATAAGCATATTGATTTTATTATTAAACTTGGCTACCATCACGATCTTTTTCTTCGTAGAATCTAGAATGAAGACCGACGCGGAACTCGCGTGGATAAGCTGACAGATAAGCCGCGTGAGGCGCAGCAAAAGCTCATTGGTATTATAGGTTGAATTGACCAACCGGTAAACCATATGCACGGCCGAAAGTATCAGTCGGTAATTTTTTGTTGGGATAGAGGAAGCATTTTTACTCATATTGGACACCATAGGGACTTATGGATGGATACGCCCCTACACCTTTTCGTAAGGGTTAAACAATCTTTTATGCTCATCTAAAGCCGAGCGGTCGGTCATGCCGGCGATATGATTGCAGATGACTTCATATTTCTCCGGCTGACTGTATTTCTTACTGCGGTCATAAATCGTATACGGCAGCTGCTTAAGATTTTTTTCGTAGGCCTCAAAAAGATCGGTGATGATCCTTTTGGCTTTCGAGGTCATGCGCTCGACCCGGTAGTGATGATAAAGCTTCTCATTGAGCAGGCTTTGCAACTCGTCGCGTTCGCGGGCCATCTGATCACTAAAGATAATCAGTCTTTTTTTAAGGCCTTTGACCTGCCAGGCGGACTTGACATTTTCTTTCTTGATTTTCGCATCGGAGGTTTTTAGCAGATCCTTGACCTGTTGGTCAATCAGGGATTTGACGATTTGATATTTGAGCATTTCCCGGTCACTGGTTTTCAGGGCCTCGGTGTTGTCTTTCAGGACCCTTCGCCACAGGACACTTTCCATCAAATCACTTTCCGTGATGCACCCTGAAGTCAATCCGTCGTCAATATCATGATTCAGATACGCCAGCGAATCGGCAATGTCCACCACCTGGGCCTCCAAGGTCGGCCCCTCTTTTAAAGAACCTTTAACGGCATGCGGGACATCATAAACGGTTTTATGTTTAAGGATTCCGACCAAAACTTCCCGGGTAAGATTAAGTCCATTAAAATTAGGATAACGTTTCTCGAACATAGTAACAATATCAAAGCTGCGTTTGTTATGATTAAACCCTTTCAGTCCTTTACTTTTCATAATACTGTTGAGGATTTCTTCCCCAGCGTGGCCGAAGGGTGGATGTCCCAGATCATGCGCCAGGGCAATGGCCTCAATCAAATCTTCATTGAGCCGCAGGTTTCGGCCGATGGTCCGGGCGATCTGTGCGACCTCAATGGTATGGGTGAGCCGCGTCCGATAATAATCTCCTTCGAAAATAATAAAAACCTGGGTTTTGTATTCGAGTTTGCGAAAGGCCTCCGAATGGACAATGCGGTCGCGGTCTCTTTGATAACAGGTCCGGCTCTCATGGGCGGATTCTTTAAACTCGCGGCCCGATGAGTCCTGGCTTTTCATGGCATAGCTGGCCAGGATCTTCTCTTCGAGTATCTCTATATCCTTCCGGGTTAACATCATCCCTTTTTAATCTTAAGTAATTAGAACATTCGGGTAGGGTTTATCGTTTTACCTTTACCATTTTTCCATAGAGGGTGTCCAGCGATTGCGAGATCACTTTTGTCTGAGCGATAACGGGCATAAAATTGACATCGCCGCCCCACCGCGGAACGACATGGATATGGATATGCCCCGGGAATCCCGCCCCGGCGATACGGCCGAGATTAAGTCCAATATTGTATCCTTTGGGCTTCAGTGTTTTATCCAATAAAGCTTTGGTCGATTCCATAAGAGAAATCAAATCCATTTTTTCATCCCAGCGCAGTCTCGACAAGTCATTGACGTGCCGGCAGGGAATAATCAGAGTGTGGCCGTTATTGTACGGGTAAACATTTAAAACCGCGAAAGAATGCTTCGTGCGCGTCAGAATATAATTTTTCCGGTCTTGTTTCTGGCGGGCGATCTGACAAAAGACACATCCCCTAGTTTTCTTCTTTAAACTCATGATATATTTCACCCGCCAAGGGGCCCAGAGCATATCCATGTCACTTCACCTTAATAATCGTACCGGTAATATTTTTCCCTATTTTCAAAATCCCGTAAGATCTAAACGGGGCAACGACTAAGTCCGTGGCGCTGCCGGGATTAAAATACAACACATTGTCCATCACGGCGTTCATCGTTTGATGGGAGTGGCCGAAGATAACGCAACCGACTTTTGCATCCTGAAACTCGCTTTTGACACCTGCCAACAAAGTTTTCGGGGACCCCTCTCCATGAAAAATGCCTATCGAAAATCCACCGCAATGGATAATTTGCCGCCGAGGGAAAAGTCTTCGGAGCTCAGGCTCATCCATATTGCCATAAACCCCTTTGACCTCTTTTAACTTTTGCAACTGCGCCAAAACGTCCGCCGAACAAAAATCACCGGCGTGAATAATCAAATCGACCTTTTTAAAATCGTCCAACATCTGTCTGGGCAGTTTCTGAGAATGCGTATCCGACACGACACCGATTTTCATTACACCCGATAGACCTTTCCCCGACATCTTGTCAAGTTCGTGTCCTATCCTCCCTTTGGGCGCTTGCCTGCCGACAAGCAGGGTAGACCGGACGGAATCGAAATTTCAATTCATTGAAATTTCGATGTGACGATATAAGGCTTATCAAAAAGATTCAATAAAGTATTTAACTCTTTCTCGTTCCAAATCCACATTTTCTCCTGCAAGGCCCGCAACCGGGCGTTGGCATCTAAACCTGACAAAGAAATAATAACACGTCGATCGACCCTTTCACCAAGTTTTTTTGCCTCGGTCAAAAAGGCATTGACCTCGCCTTCCAAAAGGGTCCCTTCCTTTAAAATGATAATCCAGATCTCTTCATTTGACGAAGCCTTGATGACCTCAAATGGACATTCGGTGATATTCTCAAACTTAAACGGGGTGATTTCGCTGAATAACGGTAATTTATAACGGCGGCCGCTCAATTGGAAGGCGTCATTATCGAAACAATGCAGTAAATCGACAATGCGTGAAAATAAATCCTTCTGGGAAACCGCTTGAAAACCGTTAACGGACTGTTCGATTTCCGCCCGAAAATATTTCCCCTGTTGCTTGAGGTTCTCATGAATCGAGGTCAACCGCTTCTGATAAACATACTTGATCCAAAACCGCAACAGCTTATCTTGAAAATAATAGTGGTTACCGTTTTTCGTCACCATCCCCAACTCAATCAAGCGGTTCATTTTTTGATTCACCACCGTTCCCTTGACGCCGGCACCGCCGGCCATATCCTTGATTTTATGCTTCCCATTCGCCAATGATATCAAAATGGCGGCCATAGCCCGGTTGCCTTTTTGCTGACAAAGATTATGCATCATCACATCAAAGTGCTGGCTTAAGATCCCCCAACGATTGAAAATAAGATTTTCAATCGCCTGAGTTAAAAGCGGCAGGAATATCTCACTCTGGCCGTGCAATTCGCTTAAACGGATGACTTCCTGAACAATGAGGCTTAAATAAAACGGATGTCCCCCCGTAAAATCAATCAAAAAATTTTTCAAATGCAAACCCATCTTAATGGTTTTGAGATTCTCATCGATAAAAGCCTGGCTGGTTTTTAAATCAAAGGCCGCGACTTCCACAATCTCGAAATTACCAAAGAGCAAAGATAATCTTTCCGACAGAATTTTTTTAGCCACATTGGCCGCGGAGCTGGCCACGATATAAATACACCGCTTCTGGGTCATGACCTTTTTGCCCAATTCCTTAAAGGCATTGGGGATCATTAAATCTTCCAAACTGTGAAACTCATCTAAGATGATGATGCAAAATTTCCCTGACTCAACGGTGAAGACCTCAGGGAGCGAAATTAAATCCAGGTAGGCGTCGGTGAGTTTTCCCTTGGTAATATAGGTTTGGATCTTTCGGATTTCCTGAACCGTATGCGGGATAAACTTCTTGGTATTTTCCAACAGCAACTCGATGTCTTCGTGCAGGTCCAACTTCTTGACCTTGGAAAAATTATAAAGGATACTGCCAACAAATTTGGAAAACAGATAATCGAAATCTTTATTCTCCAAATCAAGATATATCTCGATGATTTCCTCATCATCTAAATTCGCCAAAAACTGCCGCAAAATAGAAGTCTTGCCCAAATAACGGTTACCTAACAAAGCCAGGTTTTGACGATAACCTTCCTTGAGATCAATGACGCGGCGTTTGATCAATTCCAGGATGGATTTACGCCCAAAAAATAAATTTTCCCAATCCAACTTGTCTGTCATCATGGCAAATAATAAAGCGGATTGTCCGCCTCCCCGTTTTTCCGAACCTCAAAATGCAAAAACGCCAGTTGACCTTGCCGACCGACTTTGGCAATCGGTGTCTTTTTCCCGACATTATCGCCGACTTTCACCAACAACATGGAATTTTGCGCGTACACGGTAAAATATCCGTCCGTATGGTCGAGGATGACCGTGTAGGCATAACCGTTGAGATAATCGGCAAAGACGACTTTCCCCGCCCGGGCGGCGGAAACCCGTTCTCCTTCTTTGGATAAAATATCGATCCCGCTGTTAAACTTTACTCCGCCCTGGCTACCGAAATACGATAGGATTTGTCCCTCCAACGGCCAGACAAATTCACTGGCCGGCAATTCTTTCTCCGGGGCAATCTCTTTGACCGACTCCGCGCCGGGGATAAAGATAAGTTGATTCTCTTCGATTTTAGCGACATTGGGGATTCCATTGCTTTGAATGATGTCATCGATTTTGACATTGTAGGCCTTGGCAATTTTCCAGATGGTTTGGCCCGGATGGACCTTATGATAAACCCCTTTACGCTCGGCAAGAATTTCTTCGGAAGGCAAAGTCTGGATGCGGGCACAGCCGGAGATGACAATGGAAGAAAAAATAAAAAACATACACCAAAAAATTCGTCTCGAAAAATATCTCATAGTAAGTCCAAGCGAGGGACGGGAGTCGAACCCGCGACGTTCAGCTTGGGAAGCTGACATTCTACCGCTGAATTACCCTCGCATATCAGTCGTTTATTCTGAGTGATCCTTTGTGGTCGATGTGTCACGAAGTCGAACCACGAATCACAATTCTAAACTTTTTTTAAAAGTTGCTGTTGCCTCCCGCGCATCAGAACTAAAACAAATCTCTCGGCAGACGGCGACTCGAGTGACACCAATTTTTCGCATTAAAGAAATATTCTTAAGGCTAATTCCGCCGATAGCAAAAACCGGTAGATTGATTTTCTTAACAACTTTCGTCAAAAGATTTAAATCCATCGGTCGGCGATTGGGTTTGGTTAATGTCTTAAAAACCGAACCAAAACCAATATAATCCGCCCCCTGCCTTTGGGCATTTTGAGCATCTTTGAGATTCTGGCATGAGATGCCGATAATCGCTTTTGGGGGCAGCATCTTTTGGGCGACCTTCAGAGGAATATCTTCCTGCCCCAAATGAACTCCGTCCGCACCGCAGGCCAACGCCAAATCAATTCGGTCATTAATGATAAAAGGAATGCGTCGTTTAAAGAGTTTGAGAAGACGGCGGGAAAAATCAAGGATGTCCCGGGCCAAACCGTTTTTGTCGCGCAACTGCACGATATCTATGCCGGCACCCAGCGACTCTTTGGCGATCGTAAATAGCCGGTCATAGTCGACTACGTCCCGATCGAGGATAAGATAGAGATTAGAATTTCGCAGCAACTTTTCTTTCCAAAGCATAGATGCTATAACGGATATTTTTTAGTTCGACGGCTGAGCGAACATCCATCAACTTGGCAAATTCTTCCAAAACCCTTAATGCCTCTTTGACTCTCTGTGAGTTAGCCCAAAAAATATCTTTAACGTTTTTTCGCTTAAGCTCTAAAGGATTCGGGGCCTTGCCAACATCCCTCCCGATATCTCTGGATTGGACGGCCTTGGCCTTAGCGATAAACATCTTTGTCTGAATATCCCTAAGTTTATGCCGGATATCTTTATATTGTCTGGTCCAACTTTTCTGATCAAAAATAAAACGGTTAACGTCTTCGCAAACTCTTAAACCCTCTTGAACGCGATTGAAATTGGCGTCTAAGAGTCTGACAATCTTTTCTTGATTTAACTTACGCACATTCCCTGAATTTTCTTAATAAGATTGGTCGTCGAAAAATTATCCAGATACTTGATGAATTCGACTTTCCCCCCGGTGGCGACGACCTCACGGGCACCGACAACCTCTTTTGTTTTCCAATCGGCACCTTTGATCAAAACATCTGGCCTTAAGGTCTTAATCACGTTGAGTGGGGTTTCGTCATTAAAAATCGTGACATAATCCACACAACCCAATGAAGCTAAAACCCGCGAGCGCTCTTGCTGGCTGACAATGGGACGATCTTTTCCTTTTATCTTTCTGACCGAGGCATCGCTATTCATCCCAATAATCAAGACCCGCTTGTTCCCTTTGGCGGCTTCTAAGTAACTGACATGTCCGATATGCAACAGATCAAAACAACCGTTGGTAAAGGCAATCGTTTGGCCCTTCCGGCGCAGCCGCTGGATAATGCCCTTAAGTTTTTTTAGACCGACTATCTTATTTCTCGAATTCACTTTTGATAAAAATTATTTTCTACCAACTCACAGATAATATGAAAAAAACAAATATGGGATTCCTGAATCCGCGCGGTATTCGCCGAAGGGACAATCAAATTATAAGCGCATATTTGCGCCAGCCTGCCGCCGCCATTGCCGGTAAAGGACACGGTTTTAATTCCCATCTTCTTGGCCACCCTGACCCCTTCAATGACATTCTTGGAATTACCGCTAGTGGAAATGCCGATGGCCACGTCTCCCCTTTTCCCTAATCCTTCCAACTGTCTGGCAAAAATAATGTCGTAACCGTAATCATTGCTCAAAGCCGTCAAAATTGAGGTGTCGGTGGTCAGAGCCACGGCGGCTAATGATTTGCGTTCCTTCTTAAAACGCCCGATGAATTCCGCCGCGATATGCTGGCTGTCGGCCGCCGAACCACCGTTACCGAATAAAATCACCTTACCGCCTTTTTTAAGCGATTTGGTTATTTCATTGACGACACCAATGATTGTTTCAAGGTTAGCGTGCAGGGTCTCGTTTTTAATAGCATTGGATTCTTGAACGCTTTGAATAATGAATTGTTTCATTTTGGTGGGCATGTCTCCTCAATCCGCGAAAAAAACCTGGGCGATTTCAAAAAGCCCCAAGTCAACCGTTTTACGTTGTTTGATGGCTTCTTCAATATCAACACTGACAATCTTATTGTCGCGAAGACTCACCATCTTGCCAAATTCATTTTCCTTAACCAGTTCAACGGCCTTGACTCCAAAACGCGTGGCCAAAACCCGGTCGAAAGCCGTCGGACGGCCGCCCCTTTGAATGTACCCTAAAACACTTACCCGGGTTTCATAACCCGTCTCCTGCTCAATGGTCCGGGCAATCAATTCACCAATCCCCCGTTGAAATCTCGGCTTCGACTTGTCCTCTGACATTTCATCTTCCGCCACCGACTTCTCCGGCTTAATCCGAGCCCCCTCGGAGACAATAATGATACTGAAAGTTTTTCCCCGTTTATGACGATTGGTGATTGATTCGCAAACCTGGGCCAGATCAATGGGAATTTCCGGGACCAAAATGATATCAGCCCCGCCGGCAATACCGGCCTCAACGGCAATCCAGCCGGTATAACGGCCCATGACTTCAATGACCATAATCCGATGATGGCTTTCAGCCGTGGTATGCAGTCGGTCAATGCATTCCGTGGCAACATTGACCGCCGTATCAAAACCAAAGGCATAATCCGTACCTGACAAGGCATTATCGATGGACTTAGGAACACCGACCACTTTAATGATATCTTTTTGATAAAGTTTATGCGCGATCTTCAGGGTCTCTTCACCGCCAACGGCAATCAGGGCATCAATACCGGCGCGCTTATAATTCTCTTTAATCTTTTTGATATTGTCGGGGGACTCAAAAGGATCCATGCGGCTCGTTCCCAGAATTGTCCCACCGCGGTCGATGATTCCCGAAGTCGACCTTAAATCCAGGATACGCATATCATTATCAATCAAACCCCGCCAACCGTTCTTGATTCCGGTGACGACAAAACCTTCCTGGATTCCTTTGCGGACAACCGCCCGGATAACGGAATTTAATCCCGGACAATCGGACCCGCCTGTTAGTATGCCGATTTTCTTCATCGATTAAAACCTTGGTCCCACCCCCGAGGCGAACCGGTCGTATTCGACCATAACACCTCGGGGGTGATATTAGTTTCGATACCCTTGAAACGGCACCGCGACATCTTCCGGTTTTCCCGTATCGGATTCTTTGCTGCGCTTTTGTTTTTCCTGCTCGGAGGCGATCTTGACCACATGCATCCGGACAACAACCGACTCATCAATACCAACAGTCTCCTGTACCTTCGATTTAATCAATTCCTGCAGCCGATTGGTCATCTCGGGGATATTTGTTTCTACCTTTAAGGTCAGTCGGCAGTCAATCTCTATGCCGCGCTTGGTGGCAATCATCATCGCGCGAACATCCTTAACGTCAGATTCTTTGTACACCAGGCGCTTGACCATATCCTCAACGGCCGAAAGAGAAATGCTCACCCTTCCGGTGGGGTTGTCAAAGGCTATGGTCCTTTCTTTTTGCCGGGTCGACGAAATAATCCGTTCAAAAATGAAGGTCAAAACAATCAAAGCCCCGGCAATGATCCCGATATACATCCGAATATCATCGGAATTATACGCCAGTTCAAGGTAATACTCAATTTCCTCTAAGGTGAACGTATGCGTAATAAAAAGGATCGCCGCGCAACAAATAAGAGTGATGATCAAAACATAAAAGATGTTGACTAATCTGGATAAGAATCTCATGCCTTCCCCCTCTCCATACTTTGGACATTGATATTGATATCGCGCAAATCAATGTCGGCTGTTTTTAGTACCGCTTCGCGGACGGCGTTCTGGACGTGCTGGGCAATCGTGGAAATGTTCAGCCCATAACGAACGTTTATTTTAACTTCAATATTAACCTGATTATTGCTGTCGATGGTAATATTGATTCCCTCGTAACGTCTTTTTCCGACAAGCTCCAGAAATTTATAGCGTAGACTATTGGGGACTAAACTCACACCCTCGATCTCACCTAAAGCGGCGAGACAAATATCCTCCAAAGCGTTCTTGTGGATTTGAACAAAACCAAAATCTAAATTATCTTCTTTGAGCATCAGTGCGCTTCTCCTTCGGTTTTGGCGATATTTTCAAGAAAATGGGTTGAGACCATGCCTTTCAAAAACAACGGATGATTTAAAATCTTTTTGTGGAGATTGATGGTGGTCTTAATGGGGCTGATATAGAATTCATCCAAGGCCCTGAGCATAGTTTTGATGGCCTCATCGCGGTTATGGCCGTAGGTAATGAGCTTCGCGACCATGGAATCATAGAAGGGACCAATGACATAACCGGGATAAATGTGCGTGTCCACGCGGACGCCAAAGCCTCCGGGTAAATTCAATTCTTCGATCTTGCCAGGACAGGGAATAAAATTATTGTCGGGATCCTCCGCATTGATACGGCACTCGATGGCGGCTCCTTTTAAGCGAATATCGTCCTGTTTCATCTTTAATTTTTCCCCCGCGGCCATTTTTATCTGCAGCTTCACCAAATCTATCCCCGTGACCATTTCCGTAACGGGATGCTCTACTTGAATACGGGTATTCATCTCCATGAAATAAAAAGAACCGTCCACATCCAATAAAAATTCGACCGTTCCTACCCCGCGGTAATTAACGGATTTGGCCGCTTTAACAGCCATCTCCCCCATCTTTTTTCTTAATTTGCCGTCCAAAGCCGGTGACGGAGATTCTTCCACTAATTTTTGATGCCGCCTTTGAATACTACAGTCACGTTCCCCTAAATGAATGATGTTCCCATGATGATCGGCTACGATTTGAAATTCAATATGACGCGGTTCGGTGATGTATTTCTCAATGTAAACATCCGGATTTCCAAAAGCAATTTCAGCCTCATTTTGGGCCATGGTATAGGAACTGACAAGGCTGACATCATTGTGACAGACCCGCATGCCTTTACCGCCGCCGCCGGCCGCCGCTTTAATGATCACCGGATAACGAATTTTTTTCGCTAAGCGGATAGCTTCTTCTTTGTTCTTGATGACTCCATTACCACCAGGAGCAATCGGAACACCAAGTTTGGTAACTGTCTCCCGGGCGATCACTTTATCGCCCATCATCCGAATACTCTGTGCCGTCGGACCGATAAAGGTAATGTGACAGGATTCGCATATCTCCGCAAAATGCGCGTTCTCGGCCAAAAAACCGTAACCAGGATGGATCGCTTCCACATCGGTAATTTCCGCGGCGGAAATAATAGCCGGAATATTCAGATAACTGTCGCGGCTGGGCGCGTTCCCGATACACACGGCCTCATCCGCCAAACGAACATGTAAAGAATCTCTATCAGCTTTGGAATAGACCGCGACTGTACGGATATTAAGTTCTTTGCAAGCCCGGATAATACGTAAGGCAATTTCGCCGCGATTGGCCACAAGGATTTTTGAGAACATCATTAGACCGGCTCAATCACAAAAAGCGTTTGACCGAATTCTACAGGCTGGGCATTCTCTACGGCTACCTCAACGACCCGGCCTCTGATTTCGGATTTGATTTCATTCATCAGTTTCATCGCTTCAATGATGCAAACCACTTGACCGATTTCAACGACCTGACCGGCCTCAACAAAAGGCGCTGCTTCCGGAGAGGGCGCGCGATAAAAAGTCCCGACCATCGGGGATGTGATTTCTTTGATGTTTTTGGCAGGTGCGACAGGCGGGGGAACATTCGCGGCCAGGGAAGCGGCGGGAGCAGAGTCGATGCGATATTCAACGGGTCCCGTTAGGGCAGCACCGGAAGACCCATTGAAAGCCCTTTTAATTTTAATCTTGCCGCCCTCCCGTTCTATTTCCAATTCCATGAGGTTATTCTCATTCATCAGGTTGATCATCTCTTTGATTTCTTTTAGATTCATCTCTGCAACCTTTCGACGTATTGGCCGGTTCTGGTATCAATCTTGACGAAATCGCTGGTATTGATAAAAAGCGGCACTTGAACCGTAGCTCCGGTATCAATGGTCCCGGGCTTATTGCCTGAGCGTGATGAATCTCCCCTGATCCCCGGTTCGGTGGCGATGATCTGGGCCTCAATAAAGGTGGGGAGAGTGACTTTTTGAACTTGATGGTTATAAAGAACAACCGTTACCTGAAGATTATCCTGAAGATATTTAACGCCGTCACCGATTTTGTCTTCATCAATGACGACTTCCTCATAGGTGCTCTGATCCATAAAATGAAAAGACTTTCCCACTCGATATTGGTAAACGACCCGGCGCTCCTCGAGATTGATATCTTCCAGCGCTTCTGAACTGCGATATGTTCTTTCAAGGCTTAAATCGGTCTTTATGTTTTTTAGTCGAACGCGGACAAAGGCGCTGCCCTTACCGGGTTTCACATGATTGTATTCGGTGACGATATAAATTTGACCGTCGATAAGAAGCCCCATCCCGGTTTCGATTTGATTAATGCCAATTGTCACTTAACACCTCGCATCCCTTTTCTGTCACCAAAACCATATCTTCAATCCGTATCCCAAACTTCTGGGGAACATAAACTGCCGGCTCCACCGTGATCACCATTCCGGCTTTAAGAACTGCTGGATTCGTTAAAGATATTCTCGGGGATTCATGGATGTCCAACCCAACTCCATGTCCTAAAGAATGTCCGAAATATTTACCTAACTTGTTCTTGTCTAAATGCTTGCGCGCCGCGCGATCAACATCACAAGCCTTGACTCCCGCTTTTATTCTGGAAATGGCCTTTTGCTGCGCTTCGGCGACAAAATTATAAATATTATTTATTGGACGCGGTATTCTACCCAAAAAGAATATACGTGTCAAGTCGGATTTATACCCCTTCAGTTCAACTCCCAGATCGACGAGCAAAGCCTCATTGTTCTTCAACCGCCGGGTGGTTACTTTGGCGTGAGGAAAGCAGGCATTGGGCCCGGAAGCGATGATCGGAGGAAAAGAAAAGACGGCTCCCCTGTCCTTAACAAACCGTTCGCACCGTTCCAAAACCTGGAGCTCGGTCATCCCCACCTTAAGAAAGCCTTTAATATACTCATATACTTTCAAATTCAATTGAATTGCCTTTTTGATTAGTCTGATTTCCTCCGATGTCTTGATTTCCCTTAAATGCTCTACCAACCCCTTGGCCGATCGTAGGTCAATCGAAGGGTTTTCTCTTTTCAACTTCTTGAAAAAAGACAAAGTAACGTGCTGTTCATCAAAGCCGAGTCTCTTGGCTTTAAGCCGTGCAAACATCTCTCCAATGGTTTTATAGACGGACTGCTCATAGCGTTTTACGGCGATACCTTGCAATCCTTTCCTCGCCTCTAAAATATATCTGAAATCGGTAATGTAGAAGGATTTTTTCCGGCCGACCAAAAGCCAGGACTCGCAAGCGGGAAAACCGGTAAGATAACGAATGTTGACGTCTCTGGTGACCAGAAAGGCATCAATATGATGGGAATCAAATCGAGAAATGAGCTGACGGAGTCGCGGATTCACTTTTTAAGCAGGCTGATAAGCGCCTCTAATCCCAAAAGATAACTATGGATCCCGAAACCACTCACCTGCCCTGAACAGACCGGTGAAATCAAAGAATGATGACGGAATTCCTCACGGGCGTAGATATTGGACAAATGTACTTCTACCGTTGGTAAATTGACCGCGGCAACGGCATCGCGGATGGCGACACTCGTATGGGTATAGGCGGCGGGATTAATGAGGATACCAGCAAATTTCTCTCGTGGAGCCTGACCGATACGATCCACAATTTCCCCTTCATGATTGGATTGGACGATCTCCAGGCTGACTTTATTTTTCTTAGCCAAACCCTTTAAAAGAGAATTGATTTCGCTAAGAGAGGTCTTGCCGTAAACGTTCGTTTCACGTTTGCCGAGTAAATCCAGATTAGGACCATGTATGACTAAAATTCTTTTCAAAAGAATCCTCCGACTTCTATTTCTCTGCCTCATCCACCAATAAAATCGGGACACCATCTTTGATCGGATATTTAAGTCCGCATTTGAGGCAAATGATTTTATTATTTTTTAATTCCACATCGCCTTTGCACGATGGGCAGGCCAAAATCTCGAGGAGTTCTTTGTCGATCATGGCTGTCCCTCTTTTTGAATGACTTCGACATATTTCATTTGTAATTCATATAAACCGGTGGAAAGCATATCGCTTTCCTGGGTGGTTAAATTTCCAGTGGTTTTTTCTTTGAGCATCGCCAGGGTATCAATGATCATCTTCGCCTGCGTAAGATTCTTTTCCATTTCATTGGTCAGAGGATGAGGAATTTCCCCCAAAAAAATCATGGCCTGAAAGACGAGACTGGAAAGATAGGCTAAAAAATTGATTTCCGGAAGCGGTTGTTCTTCTTCGCTGCCCTGGCCGTTGTCACCTTTGAGAGAGGCCTCCGGAGGCTGCGGCTCTGCCGACGGGATTATCTCTTCACCTTTATGATTGAGGATCTCTTTTTCGCGGGCAACATTTTCCTTCCACGATTCGTCTATTCTTTTTTCTCTGTCCATAATTTTAATCCTTTTAATTGATCCGAAGACCGGCATAGCCGACAACCGAACTGTGGTCACCGGAAACATCGCCGCTGGTTTGATAACTGATTAAATCCGCTTGTTGGGCGCCTTGCGCCTTAAGGGCCTCCATCGTGATCACGACCGGCCCAACCCCGCACATCGTGATGTCGTGCTCTTTAACCTTTTTTAAAAGACTCTCGGAGTCCAATTGTATCATAGATTCAATGGCGAGGGAGTCTTTTCTTTTTGCCGATTCATGCGGCTCATAATGAGTCATGTCGGAGGAGGCCAAAATCGAGATTCTATTCTGCCAGTAATTTTTCTCAATCACGTCAGCCATTTCGGCGCCGATTTCCTTATAAACATTTCCCGGCGAATGGGCAATAATAATGGGAACAATTTTAAATTCAAGAGATACCGTCTGCAAAAACGGGATAATGACTTCGATGGCATGCTCCGACTGATGGGCCAAAGTATCCTGGGCGAAATACCGCGAGCCATCGAGTAAACTTTTAGCGATCTCGGCGTCAATCGTGACCGTCCCCAACGGAGTCCGCCAGCTGCCTTCGGTCATCATGCTGTAAGATTTTCCTAAGCCAGTATGATTGGGGCCTAAGATGATGAGCGTATTCTGAAACTTCGATGAAAAAACTGTTTGGGCGGCGACTTTTCCGCTGTACATATATCCGGCGTGCGGCAAGACAGCCCCTTTCGCCGGCATAGCCTTTATCCAGGGAGTGAAATCTTTTTGAAAAGATTCCATGGTCCGCTTTAATTCCTCTTTACCGGCTGGATAAAAATATCCCGCGACAGCTGGCTGGCGAATTAACTTACTCATGTTGGCTATCATCTCACTTTCCCAATAGGATACCGACTTATTTCTCTCTTAAAATCCGCGCGCCGATTCTTAAAATATCAATCTGGGTAATAAGGCCACAAAGGGCATGATCCTTCCCCACGATGGGAATACAACCGTATTTATAATCGACCATCGCCAAAAGCGCGTCGGCCACGGTATTTTCCGGCCCCAAAGTAAAGGGGTTGGGCGTCATCACACTCTTCAGGATATGGCTGTCCAGAATTTCTTTGTCGTAATACCAATCCCCTTCTTCCAACTTGCGCGGGGATTGGATGCGGTACAGATCTCTCTGCGTGACGATACCAACGAGTTTGATTTTATTTTCCACAACCGGTAAATGACGGATATGATAACGCATGAACTTTTCTTCCACATGGCTAAACGGCTCGTTGACATCAATGGTGATGACCGCTTTCGTCATGACCTCTTGAAGTTTGACTTTGTTTAGAAGCGACCGGATATAAAAGTCTTCCGCTTGTTTGAGATCCATTTATTCATCATCCTTAAAATTAATATCAAAACTAAACGATAACTCCGGATATTTTAAATCAATGGGAAACGGTGGAAAAGGGGCAGCCTCTTCGACTATTTTACGACTAAAATCCCATAGTTTCTGATCGGTAGTGCTATTGTCTTCAATGATTTTTACCTGTTTTAAAATCCCTTTGGAATCAATGATCGCGGTTACCCTCACCTTTTCACCCGTGTTATAGATTCCTTCGCTATTGATATTGGCTTGCCTTTGAATCTTCTGGTGGACAATTTGATTGTAACTCCGATATTTAGGGTTGGAAATCTGCTTCGCTTCCCCAGATAAAATAATAACTCTTTTTTTTATTTGCGGTTCTTTTAGTCTTACTATCTGTTTCTTAAGAGGCCTCATTTCCTGAAAAGTTTTTGAAACATCTTTGACTAAAAAATCCGAATTGGGAACTTTCCGGGATAAAACCCCGGCGGTTTGCTTAAGTTCTTCTCGGCGCGGCGGTTGTTTGGGGACGGATTTTTCTTCGGGCTTGACTTTGGAGATGGGCTGGTGATACGTGATTTCGATACTTTTAAACGGTTTATGATTTCCCGGAGCCTTACGGCGGGGGAACTGGGCAATGACTAAAACGTGAACCAGCAAAGAAAAAAACAGGGTGTATTTAAAGAATCTATTTTCCATCGTCCGTTGGTAATTACCATAAGAGGACATACGTTTCGGTCATCCCTGTGGATGGCTAAAAATCTGTTTCCCCATAAAAACAAAAAACCGCAGTGTGTCCATCAAAGGATTGATTTTACTTAATTCACTGCTGTAAATGGTCCTGATGGGAACCGAAAAAATCTGAAATCCGTTTCGGCTGGCCTGAATCAGGACCTCGGTTTCAATCTCATAATCGCAGGAAGATAAACGCATCTTCTCTAAAACCGTTCGGCCGATGTAACGATAACCACACTGAGTATCTGGAATCTGACATCGGCAAAGCGCGGAAATCATCGCCGACATAATCCAGTTAACCCATAACCGGCTTAACGGCATCCCCTGATGATCATACATCCGCGTTCCGGTGACCACGCACGATGGTATCTGTTGGGCCTTTTCGATAAATTTTTCAATGTCATCCACACCGTGCTGGCCATCGCCATCCATGGCAATAACGGCATCATAATAATTTTGAAGCACATAATCAAATCCATCACGCAATGACGTGCCCTTACCTCGCTTCTGCTCATGTCTTAAAACAATGGCGCCGTTTTGCCCGGCGATTTCTCCGGAATGATCCCCGGACCCGTCATCAATAACCACCACATCAAATCCTTTGACCTTTAAGGCCTTAACGATTTGACCGATCGTCTTTGCTTCATTATGGACGGGAATAACGACACCAATTTTCATTTCACCCAAAACTCTCTGAACATCAACCATTGGGTTGGATATTCTTTGATTTTCTTCTCGATCACGGCGACATATTCGCGCATCGTGGGGGAGAGATTGAGTCTCTCCACATCGTCTTTGTCTTTCGCTGGATAAATCGGCTCTTCGAAACTCAACAAAAAGGAGTCATCCGGTTCACGGATCAAAAAAACCGGAAGAATGGGGCAGCCGGTTTTACGCGAAAAAATAGCTGGCCCTTTGGGGATAAAAGCCTTCCTGCCCAAAAAATCCATAACCTCCCCATTCTGAGAAAAATCACGGTCGGCCAAAAGGCCGATAATTTTATTACTCTTTATAATCTCCGCGCATTTGCGCATCGCTTCGTACGTCTGGACAATCATCATCCCTTTGGCTTCTCTCTGGCTGTTGAATAAATTGTTTACGGAGCGCTCCTTGTGGGGCAAAGCGATCCCCACGATGGGATAACCCAGCATCGTTAAAATAACCCCACCTAATTCCCAATTACCAATGTGGGCGGTTAAGAGAATGCCGCCGTTGCCTTCCTTTAAAATTCGGTCAAGGTATTCAAGATTTCGTATTTTGACATTCTTTTTAATGAACTCCAAATTCAATTTCCTGGCCATCCGAAAAAAATCAACTAAGTATCTGCCAAAATTACGAAACACCTCCCGTGTTTGATTGGGGAGAGCGTCATGATTGGAAAAAATGATCTTTAAATTATTTCTTACCGACCTGCGGTCCCGAAAGGACAAACGGTAATGCCAGTCCGAGACAAAAACCGCTATTTTGTATGCCGTCGTTAACGATAATCGCGTAACACAAAACTGGCCGAATTTGTAGAGATAGTATTTAAACATGTCGGCTCACTGTAATATTAACCTGGCAATATCCAAGGCCGCGTTGGGTTTACCGTGAGCGCGAGCAATCTCTGCCATATGTTTAAGACGCTTTGAATCTTTTAATAAAATATCGACGTGCGAACCGATATCGCTTAAACGACCAACCTTGACCGCCACCCCCTGGTCCAGCAAAAACTGAGTATTGTGCATCTCTTGACCGGGAATAGGCCGGACAATGACCATCGGCAAACCTTTGACTAAGGCCTCCGCCGTGGTGATGCCACCGGGTTTGGTAATGGCTAACGTGGCGATCTCCATGAGTTCTTCAACATTGTTAGCGAATTCGTGGACAATCATTCTCCTATTTAACTGACGTGATTTTCTCTGCAACCATTTGACCAACTTCTTATTCTTTCCCGCCAGGATAATCATTTGAAAATCTGTCGTCAGCTTATTAAGAGATTTCACGATATCTCTGATAGGCCCAATCCCATGTCCTCCACCCATAATGAGAGTAACCGGCACATGGGCATCGATCCCCAGCTTCTCTCGAATCTTTTGTTTATCGCACGCCACGCTGAATTTTGGATCAATAGGTATCCCAAAGGGCTTAATGCGTTCGGGGTCTACACCTTTATCGACCAAACGCTGTTTAACTTCCTCGCAAGGAACAATGTAATAATCAACTCCCTCGTGAATCCAATAGGAATGTGGCGCATAATCGGTCAGAACGCCAATCAAACGAAAATCCAAATTGTAAGTCATTTTATAATCGGCCACCAACCCGCAGGGAAAAGCCTGCGTGCAGGCAATGGCATCGGGCTGAAATCGCTCAAATAATTTCTGGAACTTGGCGTGATTGGCCTTATGGATACGCTCTTTGATTAAACGGGTCCGCTCGACGACTTTTGGGTTATCGTAAAGGTAATCCCAAAGCCGGGGAGTGCGTTTGATCACCCCCATGTACGCTTTGTTGATGACCTTTTCCATAATGGGATAGGCATAACTGAAGCCGTTGATATTGAGGATTTCAAGGGTGGGGTTGAGAAGCTTTAAAGATTTTTCAATCGCCAAGGTCGCCTGGTGATGCCCAGAGACCTCGGTGATATACATTAAAAGGACTTTTCTTTTTTTCATCACTGCTTCGAGGATCATCACTCGATGAAAGCTAAGGTCTGGCCGATCAATACCTCGTCGCCTTCTTTAATAAGGATTTTTTTAAGCACGCCCGTCCGGGTTGCCGAGACGTTAAAAGTAGCCTTATCGGTTGTCAATTCCACAATGTCATCGCCTTCTTGAAGGTGATCGCCCACCTTGGCATAGACGCAAGAAACAATGGCTGTTTTAATCTCTTCGCCTAACTCCGGCAATTTCACCTCAACCATTGCTTATGCTCGTCATTGCCGTAGGCCGAATCAATCTCTATAAGAATTAATTCTTTAAGGATTGCTTCGCTTCACTTCGTTTCGCTCGCAATGACCTCCTTATCGATATTTCAAGTTAAAATTTGAACAAAAACATTCAATGAATTTCGCCTTGATCTCTTTAATATCTACCCCTCTTTTTAACTCGCTTTTCATAGACGTCATCTGGACATCCAGGCCGCAAGGCTTAATCATCGAAAAAAAACCTAAGTCCGTGCAAACATTCACCGCCATCCCATGGAAACTCACCCAACGGCGCACTCCGATACCGATGGAGGCGATTTTTTTGCCCCCGCAGAAAACCCCGGTACGGCCGGAAAATCTATTAGCCACTATATCAAAATACCGCAATAAATCAATCGCAACTTGCTCTAATTTGCCCATATACAGCTTTAAATCTTTGCCAAAATAATTCAGATTCAGGATCGGATACGCAACGAGCTGTCCGGGTCCATGAAAGGTCACCTCACCGCCCCGGTCAATACGGCACACGGTCGCGCCCTGAGCTTGTAGGGTCCCTTTGGGGACAAGAAAATTTTCCTCAGTGGCGATTCTCCCTAAGGTAAAAACGGAAGGGTGTTCACACAGAATCAATGTCGCCTGCCCGCCGTCAATGACCTTTTGAACGGTCGCTCTTTGAAAGGCATATGCCGTCTGATAATCAATCAAACCTAAATCCTTAATACGCAAGGTTTGCGTGGAAATTTGTATCTTTGGCATGAATCAAATACCCACGTCCCAAGGAACTGGAATTCCAAATTGAAAAATTTTCTGGAAACCTTCCAAAGCCAAGAACGAACGGCTGCTACCCCTCGGAGAAGTCATAAGTCTTTTGGAACAGTCCCAAAATAAAGAAGCAGGGTTCCAACAGTGAGGATAACCGCAAGCAATAGAAGAATTAAAAATGTAAACCTACGAACCATAAAATCATGGGCACCTTAAATGCAACGGTCAGATGAGATGGAGAAAATCCGTGGTTCATTAGGAATAAATAATTTTTCCAGTTTTTTTAATCAAAGCCAATAATGACACCGGGGGGGGCGTAAGATAATCCTTTTGGGAAAATCCAACTAGTTCAATACGTGAATCAACAGCCATAGAGGCCTTCGCAAATAACTCGATCTTGTCCATAACACCCATTTTTTCAAAATCTTTTGAAACAACCGCCATATCTATATCACTATCTTCTCGTTGGACACCACTTAAATAAGAACCAAATAAAATAATTTTTTCCACGCGAACATCTTCGGCAAGACAATCCACTATTTCTCGGGCTAACTGCTTTAAGGAAGATTCTGTTTTAAGCATTTCCACACCTTCTGTGTTTGATTGAGGTACATTTGACCTTTACGCTTGCTAACCGCTTTAGCTAACTGGATTCTTTCATTCGGATAACGACTCTCCAGATAAAACTGATTAAGCTGATATAGCAATCTTTTTTCCGTATCCAGTAAAGCAATTTCTAAGACATCCGCTAAGTATGCCAAATTATGTGTTCGCGGAGGCAACTCATTCTTCTTATAGATATAAACCGCCTTCAAAATTTTCTCAACACTCTGCTGGCACATAAAAGTAACATAAAGATAGCGTCCTGTTTCCAACATCGCTCCCGCTGTCTTAAGGTCGTATTGTGACATCTTTACCCATTCTTTAATAATTTTTTCTGTGCTCAACATTGTCTATCTTAATCTTCGGCAAATAGCCTCGGCCATTTCCTGAGTGCCTACGGCCGTCGGGTCGTCGCGATTCTCTTTCAGGTCATAGGTGACATGTTTGCCTTCTTTGATGACCGCTTTAACGGCCGCTTCCAGGCGATCGGCCGCCTTTGCTTCCTTAAGATGTCGCAGCATCAATACACCGGAAAGTATCGTGGCCACCGGATTCACTTTGTTTTTCCCGGCATATTTCGGTGCCGACCCATGGACCGGTTCGAAAAGCGCGATTTCATCTCCGATATTAGCCCCCGGGGCGACACCAAGCCCCCCGACTAAACCGGCACATAAATCCGAGACAATATCCCCATAAAGATTCGGGAGGACCAAAACATCGTACAATTCAGGTTTTTGAACCAATTGCATACACATATTATCCACAATGACATCTTCAAAGGCAACTCGTCCCGCATACTCTTGCGCTACCTCTTTAGCCATTCTCAAAAAAAGACCGTCGGTAAATTTCATAATATTAGCCTTATGGACGGCCGTGACCTTTTTCCGATTATTCTTCAAGGCATATTCAAAAGCAAATTTGACAATCCGCCGCGAGGCATAAATGGAAATCGGTTTAATGGAAATTGCCGAATCATCGCGAATTTTGCGCGATTGTAATCCGTTGATTTCTTTAATCAATTGCTGTGCTGCCGGAGTGTTGATATCAAATTCAATACCCGCGTAGAGGTCTTCTGTATTTTCCCTAAAGATCATCAAATCGACGTTCTTGGACATGGATTTTACACCCTCCATATATCGGCACGGACGGACACAGGCAAAAAGATCCAAGGCCTGCCTTAACTGTACGTTGATCGAACGAAAACCTTTGCCAATGGGCGTGACAATGGGGCCTTTGATGGCGACTTTGCTTTTTCGGATGGATTCTAAGACATGGTCTGGCAAAGGTGTCCCGTATTTAGCAATGGCGTGTTCGCCGACAGCTTGCTCATCCCACTCGAACTTAACGCCGGTGGCCTCCACACATTTTTTCATCGCTAAGGCCACTTCAGGTCCTATACCGTCGCCGGGAAGTAAAGAAACTCGATGTGTCATTGATTACCTTTGAGATTATAACTGTTTAAATTCTTCGGGGTTTTTGGCCTTGCTTAAAGCGGTCTCATACGTAATGATGCCGGACTGATAAAGTTCCTTTAATGATTTATCCATGGTCTTCATGCCGAATTGGCTGCCGGTTTGAATGACCGTGGGCAGCTGCTCGATGGCTTGTTCACGGACGAGATTTCTCACCCCCGGCGTCGCGGTCATAACTTCGGTAGCTAAAACCCGTCCTTCTCCGCTGGCCCGCGGTAGAAGCAATTGAGAGACAACGCCCTGAAGGCAATCGGAAAGCTGCAAACGCACCTGTTGCTGCTGATGCGGCGGAAACACGTCAATGATGCGTTGAACGGTCTGTGGGGCATCAGGGGTGTGCAATGTTGCTAAAACCAAATGTCCCGTTTCGGCAGCGGTTAAAGTCGTTGAAATCGTTTCTAAATCCCGCATTTCGCCGACAATAATGACGTCCGGGTCCTGACGCAGGCATCGTTTTAAAGACTCGGCAAAAGAGTGCGTGTCATTATAAACCTCGCGCTGTTTGACAACGCTCTTTTTATTAAAATGGATATACTCTATGGGGTCTTCGATACAGATAATCAACTCCGAACGCTCATTATTAATCAGGTCAATGATCGCCGCCAATGTTGTTGTCTTGCCCATCCCCGTTGGCCCGGTAACCAAAACAAGCCCGTTGGGACGTTGGGCAAATTCCCGGACAATCGGTGGCAAACCTAAGTCATCTATACTTGGAATAAACAAAGGAATGCGTCGAAAGGCCGCTTCCACGGAACCTCTTTGCATATGCACATTGGCCCGAAAACGATCTAAGCCCGGCAGGGCCAAAGAAAAATCAAGCTCCAGGTCTTTTTCAAATTGTTCCTTTTGATGGTCAGAAAGGATACTGTAAATCATCTTCTTCATCTGCTCGCGCTCCAAGGACGGGGCTTTCACTAAAACCAATTTGCCATCAATACGAAGAATGGGAGGAGTATTTTCGGTAAGATGAATATCAGAGGCTTTTTTCTGAATGGCTAGCAGTAACAGATCACGAAATTCCACAGTAAAATCCTTTAAAAGTGTTACGTGTCAGGTGTCACGTGTTACGCCTAAAATTTCAAAACTTGACACCTCACACTTGACACTTAACACAATTTCCTAATCCAATCCGTCAGCCGTTTCATCCCCTCGTGGATTCTATCCTGCGAGGTGGAGAAACTCAGGCGCACATAGTCATCCGCGCCAAAACCTTCGCCGGGGATAAGCGCTATATTGATCTCATCCAAAACCCTTTTGGCAAAAGCATTGGACCCTATTTTAAACTTGGCAATATTGGTAAACACATAAAATGCCCCTTGCGGTTTAACATAACTAACCTGAGGGATTTTATCCAAATAGGACATCATCAGGTCCCGCCTGGTTTTAAACTCATCACGCATCTTGGTGACACTTTCTTCCGACGCTTTTAACGCGGCCAAGGCTGCCATCTGACTGATTGAACAAGGATTTGATGTGGTATGGTCTTGAAAATTTTTCACGCACTCTGACAATTCCTTTGGGGCTCCGAAATAGCCGATACGCCAGCCGGTCATCGAATACGTCTTGGAAACGCCATTGACCGTAGCCGTCAAGTTGTAGATCTCTTTACCTAACGACGCCACGGCTGTAAACTCTGCACTATCATAGACCAACTTCTCGTAAATTTCATCACTAATCACAAAGATATTTTTCTGGACACATATCTGTGCCAGATCAGATAATTCCCGACGGCTGTAGAGAACTCCGGTCGGATTCGATGGGGAATTAAGAACGAGCACCTTTGTTTTTGAGGAAATATTTTTTGAGAATTCGTCCGCGGTCAGTTTAAAACTATTTTTTACCGACGTCGGTACAATCTTAGGCACCCCGCCGGCGAGCTTGACCATCTCGGGGTAGCTAACCCAATAGGGCGCAGGGATAATGACTTCGTCGCCCACTTCCACTAAAGCTTCCATCAAATTATAAAGGCAATGTTTCGCTCCGCACGAGACAACAATTTGCGCGGAAGCGTAATCGAGGTTATTATCTTTTTTGAATTTCTGGGAAATGGCTTCTCGAAGTTCGGGGGTACCGGTACTGGGGGTATATTTGGTAAAACCCTTTTCTAAGGCCTGAATCGCCGCGCTTTTGATAAAATCGGGGGTGTCAAAATCAGGCTCACCGCCAGCGAAATTAACGACATCGAATCCTTGGCTTTTAAGTTCCTTAGCCCGCGCGGTAATCGCCAAGGTTGTTGAACCAACGACATTCTTGATCTTTTGGGATAGCCTCATAGACCAAAAAACTTTTATCCTTCAGATGGACTTTTCTTAAACATCTTCTTAAAACTGCTGACGATTTTTTTCTGAGAAGGCTTAATCTTATCCTTTACCGGAACGTGTTTCTCATCATGAGTGACCGGTCTCGATTCCGACTTCATCATCGATTCTTTTTTGGATTCCTTTTCCTGCTTTTTATCCGGCAATTTGATTTCGGCCTTCGGATTTATTTTACCTTCCGCAATGGCAGTCTTGCCTTCCGCGGCGGTCTTGGCCGGCTTCTTTTCTTCCATATAACGTTCGGTTAATTCCAAAAAAACTACGGCGGCATTATCCCCGCGCCGGTTTAACGCGAGCGGGATAATCCTGGTATAACCGCCCTTGCGGTCTTTAAACCGCGGGGCGATCTTGGTAAAAAGACTGCTGACAAGCTGATGGTCACACAGGATAGAAAAGGCCTTGCGCTTGGCCGGGAGCGTGTCTTTTTTACCTAAGGTAATCATCCGGTCAATTAACTTGCGGGCTTCCTTGGCCCGGGCCTTGGTTGTCTGGACCCGCTGATGAATTAATGTGGCTCTGGCAATATCGCGGACCGTGGCCTCACGCCAGCCAGAGTTACGACTCAATCTATTTCCTGCTTTAAAATGGCGCATGTTATTCCTTCTTCTTTAATTTCTTTAAATCGACCTTCATGCCTAAACTCAATCCCATGGCCTTGAGAAGATCATTGATTTCCGTGAGTGATTTTTTTCCAAAGTTACGGAAGCTGAGCAATTCCGATTCGGTCTTACGAACCAGATCAGCAATCAATTTTATATTGGCATCTTTAAGGCAGTTGGAGCTTCTCACCGAAAGTTCAAGCTCAGAAATCGGTAACCGAAGCTTCTCGTACAAGGCCTTTTCTTCAGCCGTAACCTCTTCTTCTTCCTCTTCTTCCTCGGGAAGCTGTCCGTAACTGACAAAAATGTCTAAATGGCGCTGCATGATATTGGACCCGTACAAAAGGGCTTCTTTGGGATTAACCCCACCGTTGGTCCAAATCTCGATAATTAACTTGTCGTAATCCGTTCTTTGTCCCACTCGGGTATTTTCAACCGCGTAATTGACTTTAACAATCGGGGTGAAAATCGAATCGATGGCAATCGTCCCAACGGGAGAACCTTCCTTTTTGTTAAGATCAGCCGGGACATAACCACGCCCTCGGGAAACTTCCATTTCAACGCTAAGTTTGGCATCGCGAGTAAGATTGGCGATATGTAAATTGGGGTTCAGGATTTCAATGGTCTCATCACAGATGATGTCCTTGGCCTTGATCTCGCCTTTTTTTTCCGCTTTGATGTAAATCGTTTTCGCAGTCTTGGAATGAGACCTTAAGACCAGCTGCTTGATATTAAGGATAATGTCCGTGAGCGGTTCGATCACACCCGGCAAAGTTGAAAACTCATGCTGAACGCCGTCTATCTTAACCGAGGTCACGGCACTTCCCTCAATGGAAGATAGTAAAATGCGCCTCAGCGAGTTACCTAATGTAACTCCGTATCCCCGTTCAAACGGTTCCGCGACAAATTTACCATAGGTATTATTGTAACTGGATTCATCGCAATCTAGCCTTTTGGGCATTTGAAAATCTCGCCACTTAACACCCATTTTTCCTCCTCAGTATATACTGTGATTTATTGGGATTTTATCTGGAATAAAGCTCAACGATCAGCTGCTCGTTGATATTATGCTGGATATCTTCTCTCGCCGGAAATCGGACAACCTTGATGCGCATATGATCGGGATCGGTATTTAACCATGCGGGAACAGCGCGTTCCTTGGATGCCTCAATATTTTCTTTAATATATTTTAAGTCATTATTACTTGATTTCACAATGATCTCATCATCTTTCTTGACTAAAAAAGAGGGGATATTGACATTACGGTCATTAACGAAAACAAAACCGTGTCCGACAATCTGCCTGGCCTCTTTTCTCGAAGTGGCAAAACCGCTCTGATAGAGTACATTATCCAGCCTTCGCTCCAGCAATTGTAATAAGACCGAACCGGTAATTCCCTTGCTGCTCGTCGCTTTCGCAAAATACCCGCGGAATTGCCTTTCCAAAAGGCCGTAGATCCGTTTCACTTTCTGCTTCTCGCGCATCTGCAATCCGAAGTTTGACAGCTTTGGCTTTTTGGCCCCATGCTGACCCGGAGCGTATTCGCGCTTGCTAATCGCGCATTTAATCGAGTAACAGCGTGCCCCTTTCAAAAAGAGCTTCTCGCCTTCTCGTCTGCATTTTCGACAACTTGATGCTAAATCTCGTGCCATCTATTTCTATCTCCTTTTTAAACCCGCCGTTTCTTGCGCGGGCGACAACCGTTATGCGGTATCGGCGTCACATCTTTTATCAATAAAACACTTAAGCCCGTAGCCTGTAAAGCTCGAATCGCCGATTCCCGGCCGGAACCAGGGCCTTTGACATACACATCAACCGTCTCTATCCCTAAATCTCTGGCCTTCTTGGCCGCGTCTTGAGCCGCGATCTGCGCCGCAAACGGAGTGGATTTCTTGGAACCGCTGAAACCGACAATCCCCGGACTCGACCAGACAATAGTATTGCCCTGTCTATCGGTAATCGTAATGATCGTATTGTTAAACGTCGCGACAATATGAACGATGCCGCTCGTTACCCCGCGCAATGATTTCTTTCTCGCTTTTTCTTGTTTAATCGTCATCGATTATCCTTCGGCTTTCGTAGATTTTTTAATTGTTCCGACACTTGCCTTCCGCCCTTTCCGGGTCCGGGCATTGGTTCTGGTTCGCTGGCCTCTGGCGGGCAATCCCTTTTTATGGCGTAACCCACGATAAGAGCCGATATCAATAAGACGCCGGATGTTTTGATTGTTCTCTTGGCGCAACTCGCCTTCAACCTTATAATTTTTCTGAATGATACCGGTGATTTTGGAAACTTCCTCTTCACTTAGATCTTTTGCCCGTTTATTATGATTAACCTGAGCGGTATCAAGAATCCTTCTGGCCGTTGTTGGGCCAATACCATATATATAAGGTAAGGCCGCATCAATTCGTTTTTCTTTTGGTAAATCAATCCCTAATATTCTTGGCATAACTTATCCCTGTCTTTGTTTATGTTTAGGATTGGAACAAATGACGCGCAAGACCCCTTCGCGTCTGACGATCTTGCATTTAGCACAGATTCGTTTGACCGATGATTTGACTTTCATTTTTTCAAACCGCCTTTATTTACTGCTACTACCTCTAAAAGTTATCCGTCCCCGACTTAAATCGTACGGAGACAATTCGACTTTCACTCGATCTCCGGGAAGGATGCGGATAAAATGCATCCGTATTTTACCGGAAATATGGGCTAACACCGGATGGCCATTGTCTAACTTCACCCGAAACATGGCGTTTGGCAATGCCTCTTCAACGGTACCTTCGACTTCTATGAGATCCTCTTTAGCCATACGTTTAAATTGTCAATATTTCAGGTCCATTATTAGTGATGGCCACCGTATGTTCAAAATGCGCCGATGGTAATCCATCTTTGGTAACGACCGTCCAACCATCCTCCAGAACTTTGGTCTCCCATGTCCCTAAATTGACCATGGGTTCGATAGCGAAGACCATGCCTTCTCTAAGAACCGGTCCCGTGTGAGGCGCTCCAAAATTTGGGACCTCGGGGTCTTCATGCAATTTGCGGCCGATACCATGTCCGACAAAATCCCGGACCACCGAGAAATTGCTCGCCTCAACAAGACTTTGAATGGCAAAGGATATGTCGTGCAAATGATTATCGACCTTTGCCTCTTTTATTCCTTGATAAAGAGCCTCCTGGGCAACATCCAAAAGCTTCTGATGTTCCGGCCTGATTCTGCCAAATCCGACCGTAAAGGCCACGTCGGAAAAATAATTTTTGTGAATGAGCCCGATGTCAATACTGACCAAATCGCCTTCTTTAATCACCCGGTCATTGGGAATCCCGTGGACCACTTCCTGGTTAAAAGAAATGCAAGCGCTGTTTGGAAAACCCCGATAACCTTTAAACGCCGGAACCGCCTTTTGTCCGACTATGATATCTTCCGCCTTCTGGTCAATCTGACGACCCGTCATGCCAATTTTTAAAGAACACTTCAATTCCCGGACAACAGAAGCTAAGATTTTCCCCGCTTCTCTGAGTAACTCAATTTCCTCTTTCGACTTGATGGGAATCAATTTTTCTGTCTTTTCTAAAAATGTTCATCAGCTCATTCTTGACTTCCAAAGCGTCTCGATTCGAATTGATCCGCAAAAGTTTTTTTTGTCGCTCATAATAATCAATGATCGGGGTCGTGCTGTTCGCATAGACATCCATGCGTGCCTTAATCGTCTCTTCGTTATCATCCGGTCGCTGATACAATTCGCCGCCGCACCCATCACAGATACCGTTCTTTTTCGGGGGTTTATTGGTCGCGTGAAATAACGCCCCGCACTTGCGGCACACGCGCCGTCCCGTTAAACGTTGGATAATCACCGGTAAATCCACCGCAAAATACAAAGCATAATCCAATGGCTTCTGAATCCGGCTTAAAATCTTGTCTAAATCTTCCGACTGCGCTTTGGTCCTGGGGAAACCATCCAGCATGAATCCCTTTTCAACAAGACCGCCATTCTGAAACTTTTGATCAATAATTTTGGTGACCACTTCATCCGGGACTAAATCCCCCCGCTCGACAAAACCTTTGACCTCAACGCCCAGGAGTGTCTGGTTTTTCATCTCTTCGCGTAAAATATCACCGGTTGAGATATGGGCTATTTTTAAATCCTCTTTAAGCAAATTGGCTAATGTCCCTTTCCCAGCTCCCGGTGGTCCCAATAATACTAAGCGCATCGCTTTTCCTCGCGGCTATCGTCGTCCCTTCAATTGACCGGACTTCATGAATCCATCATAATGACGCATCAATAATTTTGATTCAATCTGCTTCATCGTATCGAGCATAACACCGACGGTGATCAAAACTCCCGTTCCCCCGAAAAAGGACGCCACCAGATACGGCACCCTGAAGGCCGCCATAATAGCGTCGGGCATAATGGCAATCGTACAAACAAAAAGCGCTCCAGCGAGGGTAACTCTCGTCATAACAAAATCAAGGAAATCCGCCGTTGGGGCTCCCGGCCTTACCCCGGGAATGAACCCGCCGAATTTTTTCATATTTTCGGCCACATCCACCGGATTAAAAACGATGGCTGTATAAAAATAACAAAAGAACACAATCAACAATCCGTAAAGTGAATAATAAAACCAATGCCCCCGGGATATAAAAGCGGCAAAGACTTGAAAACTCTGTGCTGGAATAAAACTCGCCACGGTCGCCGGAAACAGGATGATGGATTGGGCAAAGATGATGGCGATAACTCCAGCCGTATCCACCTTCATCGGGATATACGTACTTTGGCCCCCATAGACTTTCCTCCCCACCATCCGGCGGGCATACTGGACCGGAATTTTCCTTTGACCCTGAGTAATCAATGTGACCGCGACAATAACGCCAACCAAAAACGCCACCATAATCAATAATGTTAACGGCTGAAGCTGACGGGCCGCGGCAGCTTTGGGAGACAACAAGAGAATTAAATTTTGGATCGCCTGAGGCGCACTGGAAATGATACCCGCCGTAATAATCAGCGAAATACCATTGCCGATGCCTCTTTCCTGTATCTGCTCGCCCAGCCACATCAAAAGAAGGGTCCCGGTCGTTAAGGTCAACACCGTAACCAGCCTGAATCCCCAACCCGGGTCGTTGACCACCATTAACCCTTGAAAAGTTTGTGGATTTTCCAGCCACAAAGCGATGAAAAGCGACTGCACCAGGGCCAGAAATACCGTCCCATAACGGGTATACTGGTTGATTTTCATATAACCCGCGTGGCCCTCTTTGGATAATTTTTCCAGAGCCGGAATAACCGCGGTCAATAACTGCATGATAATCGAACTGGAAATGTACGGCATGATGCCCAGAGAGAAGACGGTCAATTTTTCTAAGGCCCCCCCGGAAAACATATTCATCATACTAAAGACATTTCCCCCTTGGGTACTCTGATTCATTTTTTCAAAGAACTCGGCTAAGACCGCGCCGTTTATTCCTGGTGTCGGCATATAACAACCAATCCGATATGCGGCAATTAAAGCTAAAGTAAAAAGAATCCTCTGTTTTAATTCGGGGACTCGAAAACAGTTAGCAAAGGCTTTAAGCATTATTTACCAATGAGCTCCGCTTTTCCCCCGGCTTGCGTGATTTTCTCCTCAGCACTCTTAGAGAAACTGTTGGCCTGAACAACCAGAGGTTTCTTAATCTCTCCATCGGCCAAGACCTTAACAGGCCGGGAGATACTTTTAATAATTTTATGTGATTTCAAAATATCGGCGTTAACGACGGTCCCTTCCTTAAAACGCGTGAGCTGTTCCAGCTTCACTAACTGATAAATGGTCGGGGCCTTGCTTCTAAATCCGACCTTAGCCAAACGCTTGATCAAGGGCATCTGCCCGCCCTCGGAACCAAGAATAGGTCCACGTCCGGAACGCGCCCTTTGTCCCTTCTGGCCTCGCCCGGAAGTTTTACCGTGTCCGGAACCGGGTCCGCGCCCGACAATCTTTCTTCGTTTACGGGAACCAACCGGTGATCTAAGCTCATGAAGCTGCATTTATAGTCTCCGTCTCTACGCTCGCTGCTTTGGTCCTGACGGATTTCAAATTTTGAAATCCTGAAATGGTTGCCTTGACGACATTAATCGGATTATTCGAACGATGGCATTTGGTAAGGATATTACGAATCCCGGCGGCATCACAAACGGCGCGAACTGGTCCCGCGGCGATAACTCCCGTACCTTCAGCCGCCGGTTTTAACATCACGATCGCGCTGCCACATTCTCCATCGATTTGATGGGGGATGGTTGAACCGCTCAATGGGACTAGGATCATGCTCTTTTTAGCCGCAATCAAAGATTTCTTAATGGCCGTGGCTACCTCACCGGCCTTGGCTAAACCATAACCAACCCGGCCTTTACCATCACCGACAACGACCAGGGCGCTGAAGGCGAGTCGCTTACCACCCTTCGTAACCTTGGTGCATCGATTGATAGCCACAACCTTTTCTGAAAATTCAGAATCCCCTCGGGCTGCCGGCTTAAAACTCCGCTGCGGCCTCTTTCCATCCCGCCTCTCGTTTCTCTGAGGGTGTCCCTTTCCCGCTTCGGAGGCAACGGTTCCA
>Ga0247727_10003944_pt1 | contig 32159 bp, 28 predicted proteins | sample WisWelCaveWW1625_FD_202498 | JGI IMG/M metagenome (GOLD analysis project Ga0247727, IMG submission 202498) | Biofilm microbial communities from Wishing Well Cave, Virginia, United States - WW16-25 | ecosystem: Environmental > Aquatic > Deep subsurface > Groundwater > Cave microbial mat | place...
CCGACGGCCGGTTCGTCTTCGTCGCCAACGACACGAGCAACGAAGTTACGGTCATCGACGCGGTGGCCCGCCGGGCGGTGGCGACTATTCCGGTCGAGGACACGCCGGTCCAGGTGAACCTCTCGCCCCACGGACGCTTCCTCTATGCCGTCAATCAGGGCGAGATTCCTGGCACGGTGAGCGTCATCGACGTCAACCGCCGGCAGGTGGTCAAGACGCTGACGGTCGGCCAGCGCCCCAGCCAGTTCGCGCTGTCGCCGAAACCCGGGGTGGCCTACGTCGTCAACTCGGGATCGAACTCCGTGTCGGTCGTCGACCTGGCGCGCAACGAGATCACCGGCCAATTCGCCGTGGGCCGCGGGCCGGCCAGTGTGGCGTTCTCGACCAGCGGCCGGTTTCTCTACGTCGTCAACCGCGATTCCAACAACATATCGGTAATAGACACCGACCAGGGCAACCGGCTGGTGGCGCAGATCGCGGTCGGCAGCCAACCGGCGGCGATGGCGGTGACCTTCGACTCACGGTTCGGCTACGTTTCGAACCAAGGCGCCAACACCGTGAGCGTTCTCGATCTGGCGACGAACATCGCCGAGGAAACCATCACCGTAGGCGCGGGCCCGTTCAGCCTGATGCTCGATCCCAACGAGGATTTTCTCTACGTGACCAACCTGGGCTCGGGCACGGGCTCGGGCACGGTCAGCGTGGTCGACATAAACACGGATCGCGTGGCGGCGACGATCGCGGTGGGCGGCGTCCCGGTGCAGTTCCAGATGCTGAACGCGCCGACGCTGCTCGAGCTGGCGCCAAACCCGGCTCCGACTGGAGGCCGCATCACGCTCCACGGCGAAGGGTTCTTACCGAACTCCACGGTGCGCTTCACGGCCGCCGGGCGCGCGATCGCCGCCGCGGCGACTTTTCTCGACAGCCAGGGCTTGCAGGTCACCGTTCCCGCGGGCGCCGGATCGAGCGCGGTGGTGACGGTGACCAGTCCGGACGGCAACGGCTCGGAGGAAGTAATCTGGCGCAGCGGAACCGCGTCGCCGACCATTTTCCCGGGCGGCGTGGTCGAAGGGGCGGGCTTTGCGCGGGCCCCGTACCCGATCAGCGGGGGCGCGATCCTCTCCGTGTTCGGCAACTTTCCGGGCGCCTCCGAGCAGTCGGCCGGCTCGTTTCCGCTTCCGACAACCCTGGGGAACATCGCGGTGAGCTTCAACGGCGTGCGCGCGCCGCTGCTCTACGCGAGCGACCGCCAGATCAACCTGGTGGCGCCGGTTCGGCTGCTGGCGCTCGACCGGGTGCGGGTCGCAGTGAGCATTGGCGGGCAGACCAGCGCGGCCGAGACGGTGACCGTCGCGGCGGTCGGGCCTGGCATTTTTTTTGACTCGGAGACCGGGAGGGGGGCCTTTCTGCCTGTGCGGGCAGTGCGCCGCGGGGAGGTCATACAGATGTTCGTCACCGGACTGGGCGAGACGACGCCGCTCGCGCTCGACGGCGAACCCGCTCCGGTTGACGTGTTCTCTCCGACGCCGGCCATGCCCGCCGTCAGCGTCGGCGGCGCGGCGGCCTTCGTCCGCTTCAGCGGCTTGGCGCCGACCTTCAGCGGGCTCTACCAGATCAACTTCGACGTGCCGCAGGCGGCGCCGATCGGGAGCGACGTTCCGGTGACGGTGACCGCCGGCGGGCGAACCAGCAACAGCGTGAGACTGGCGGTCGAGCCGAACTGATGTTCTCGCACCTGGCGCTCGACGCGCTGTTCGTGTTGGCGGTCACGCTGATCTGGTTCATGATCGCCTACCAGTCGCTGCTGTTTTTCCTCGGCCACCGCTATTACCGGCTGACGCGCCGCGCGCGGCCCGCGCCGCGCGCCGACGCGGAGATGCCGGCGATTTCGCTGCTGGTCCCCTGCCACAACGAAGAACTCGTCGTGGAGCACAGTCTGCGGGCTTTTCTGGCGCTCGACTATCCGGCGAACAAGCTCGAAATCCTGATTATCAACGACGGCAGCACGGATCGGACCGGCGAGCTGGCCCGCCCGTTTGAGGCCGATCCACGGGTCAGGGTGCTCGAGGTGCCGGCGCCGCTGGCCGCGCGCGGCAAGGCGGCGGCGCTGAATTTCGGGCTTCGCGAGGCGCGATATCCGGTACTGGCCGTCTACGACGCCGACAACACCCCCGAGCCCGGCGCGCTGCGCCCGCTCGCCGAGCACCTGGTCCGCGACGCCAGCCTGGGCGCCGCCGTCGGCCTCTATCGCGCCGTCAACCGGCACCGCGCCCTGCTGACCCGCTTCCTGAACATCGAGGGGATCGGGTTCCAGTGGATCGTCCAGGCCGGCCGCTGGATGCTGATGCGGTTTGTCACCCTGCCCGGCACCAACTACGTGATCCGGCGGTCGCTGGTCGAGGAGCTCGGCGGCTGGGATGAGAACGCTCTCACCGAGGACGCCGAGCTGACGCTGCGCGTCTACCAGGCCGGCTACCGCGTGCAGCTCGTGCCGGCGTCGGTGAGCTGGGAGCAGGAGCCGGAGACCTTCCGGGTGTGGTTTCGCCAGCGCCATCGCTGGGTGCGGGGCTACAACTACCTGTTCCGCAAGTATGCCGGGCGGCTGCTGCGCATGCGGCCGCGCCGGGTGGGGTTCGAGCTGCTATATTCCCTCTCCGTGTACTACATATTCTTCCTCGCCATCGTCCTTTCCGACCTGCTGTTCGTGCTGAGCGCGGCCGGGTTGATCCGCATTCCGGTGCCCGGACCCTACGGGCTGGTGTGGCTGCTCGCCTACTTGAGCTTCGTGCTGCAACTGGTGGTGGCCCTGGCCTGCGAGCGGGAAGAGGATACGGGGTTGAACATCCTGCTGACCCTGGTCATGTATTTCACCTATTGCCAGCTGTGGATACCGGTAGTAGCCCGCGCCTTCTGGGACGATTTCATCGTCCGGCGGGAGGCGCGGTGGGCCAAAACGGAGCGCTATGAGGTCGCCGGCCAGCCGGGGAGCGGAACCCGACAAAGCCAGAGGTAGTCTGCTAGAATCCCAGGGGTTGTCGATTTAATGGATGGCGGGCCGGATGTGAACGCCGCATCCGCCGGCCGGGAGGCGCCCATGGCTGGATTGACGCGATCGGTCCACAGGTTCTGGCGGGATCACGACGGCCAGGACCTGGTAGAGTACAGCTTGCTCCTGGGCTTCGTCGCGCTGGCAACAGCCGCGGCGGTCCCGGCCGTCGCCGGCAGTCTTCAGGTGCTGTGGAAGGCGGTCAGCAGCCAGTTGGCGATCGCGGCGGGAGGGCACTAAGCCGTTGACAACCGGCCCGGCGTCGAGCGCGCGGCGAGAATCTGGTGTAGACTACCAACCATAGGAACCATACGGAGGACGAATGGACTCTGCAACTGTTAGGATTGTCTGCGCCGTTCTGGCGGTCGTTCTGCTGGCGGTGATCATCATGCGCCGCCGGGGCAAGAAAGAGGAGTAGGCCGGGCGGCGCCCGAACTGAAGTTCTACGGCTCAGCCGCCGATCCACTAGCTTCAGGCGCAGTGCCTGACGCGGGCTGCCGCCGTCCCATCTACAAGGCACTAGGAGACGCGCACCTGACGGGCCGGAGGTTTGTCCTGGCAGCCTGCCTTCATGACGACGACAACGCTGAAGACATTTTTGGCGCCGGTTTACGCCTCGGCAGCCTCCTTTGGGATCAACCCCCGGCAGATGCTGCTGGCGGCGGCCGGGCTGCCGCGCTTCGTCTCCGATTGCGCTCGTTACGCGCGGCGGCAGCGGCGTGAGGTGTCCGGCCCTTTTCGCCTTAGCTGGAGATATCTGTGCCCCATCGTCAGCGACTACCGGGGGGCGGCGGGGGTCGCCTCGGGCCACTACTTCCATCAAGACCTGTGGGCGGCGCGGAAGATCTTCGCGCGTCGTCCGGCGCGGCACGTCGACGTCGGGTCGCGAATCGACGGATTCGTCGCGCACCTGCTGGTATTCATGCCCGTCGAGGTGGTCGATATACGGCCGCTGGCGGCCTCCGTCGAGGGCCTGGTCTTCCGGCAGGATGATGCGGCGCGGCTCGAAGCATTCGCCGACGCCAGTGTCGAGTCGCTGTCGAGCCTGCACGCCGCCGAGCACTTCGGCCTGGGCCGCTACTCCGACCGCGTCGATCCGGGGGCGCACCGCCGATTCATGAGCGGGCTCGAGCGGGTGCTCGCCCCGGGCGGCAGGTTTTACTTCTCGGTTCCGATCGGCGCGGAGCGGGTGGAGTTCAACGCCCACCGCGTCTTCGGCGTCGAGACGATCCTCGGTCAGTTCGCCGCTCTCGAGCTCGTGTCGTTCTCCTACGTGGATGATGCCGGGGTTCTGCACGAGCCGTCGGCGCCGTCGGAGGCGCCGGCCAGCTTGCGCTTCGGGTGCGGCCTGTTCGAGTTCACCAAGCCATGAGTGTTGCGCGGCGCGCTCTGATTCGCTGGGCCAGCGAGCCGCTCGGGACCTTGCAATTCGCCTGGCGCACTTGCCGCGGCGAGTACGCCCCGGCGCCGCATTGGCTCAAGATGCGCATCCTCAAGCGCTACCTCCCGCGGCGGCCGCCGGTGGTGTTGGTCGAAACCGGGACGCTGTTCGGCGATACGGTGGAGGCCATGCGTCCGGTCTGCGAGCGAGTGCTGTCGATTGAGCTCGACGCGGAGCTCTACCGCGCCGCCTGCCGGCGCTTTGCCGGCGCCCCCAACGTCGAGGTGATTGCGGGCGACTGCGTCGAGGAGCTTCCCGGGATTCTCGAACGCCTCGAGCGGCCGGCTGCTTTCTGGCTCGACGGCCACTACAGCGGGGGCGTCACGGCCCGCGGCGGGATGGACGATCCGATTCTGATTTCGCTCGAGCAGATCCGGCGGCATCCCATCCGCAGCCACCTGCTGTTCGTCGATGACGCTCGCTGTTTCGACGGCCAGGCGGGTCACCCTCGCCTGCTCGAGGTCCTGACGGCGATCCTGGCGATCAACGCGGACTACCGGGTACGTATTCACAATGACGTCATGGTCGCCAGCGCGCCGGAGGCGGTCGTCGCGCCGTGAGCCCGGGCGAGATCCCCAGCCGGCGCCGGGCGGCGCGGATTCACTTGACGCTGAACTACGCCAACTCGGCGCTGGTGGCGGCGAGCGGGCTGCTGCTGGTGCCGCTCTACCTGCGCTCCTTCGGGCTTGAAACGTACGGCGCCTGGGTGGCCAGCGGCAGCGTGCTGGGGATGGTGGGGATTCTGGACTTCGGCTTCAACCTGGTGTTCGCGCAGCGGCTGGCGGTGCGCGCCGGCAGCGGCGATCGGGGCGGGTTCGTCACGGCGGCCGGGGGGGGCCTGGTGATCACGTTGGTTTCGGCGGCGCTGATCGCGGCGGTTTGCCTGGCGATGTCGAGCTGGATTCCGCAACTGGTCAATAGCCCGCGGGAACAGTACGGCCCGCTTCGAGCGGCTTTCCGACTGGCGGCCATTGGGGCGGCGGCCGGCGTCGTGCAGTACGGGTTGGCGGCCGTGGCGCAAGCCTGGCAACTAACGGCGCCGATCGGCGTCAGTTTTCTCGCGGCCACCGCGGCCGGCGTGGCGGCGACGCTGGCCGGGTTGTCGGGCGGCCACGGCGTCGCGGCTCTGGGCATGGGCGCGTTGGCGCGCGGCCTTACCGGCGCCCTGGTGTTGGGCGTCTCGGTGGCGCGAACCTGGCGACGGCAGGGATGGCCGCGGCCGCGGATGGTGGCGGCGGAAACCGCTGCTCTGGCTCGCAGTACGGCGCCGGTGTTCTTCGCGCGCGGGGCCCGGACCGTCGTCGGGCGTTTTCAGCCGGCCGTGGTGGCGGCGCTGCTCGGGCCGGCGCCGGCGGCGGTGCTCTCGATTACCGGCCAGATCTACGACCTCTGCCTGACGCTGCTGGCGCACTTAGGGTCGGCCAGCTTTTCTGGGCTGGCCCACTTGAGCGGCGAGGCGGCGCCTGGCCAGGTGCGCGAGGTAGTGCGGGAGCTGCTGCTGGTCACGACGCTGGCCGTGGCGCTGCTGGCGGGTCCGGCGGCGGCGCTCAATGGAGGATTCATCGGCCTTTGGGTGGGCCCGGGAGTTTTCGGCGGGGCCTTGCTCAGCGCCCTGCTGGCGGTGGCGATGGTGGTCCAGTCGCAGGTCCATCAACTGATGCTGGTGCTGAGCGCCCTCGGGGAGCTCGAGAAAACCGCCTGGTACTCGCTCGGGGAGCTGGCCGCTCGCGTGGCGCTGATCGCCGCGCTCCTGCCGGCGCTCGGTATTGCTGGGATGCCGCTGGCGGCGCTGCTCACCGCGACGCCGCTCGGGGCGCAGTTCCTCGCGCAGTTGTTCCGGCGTCTGGGTGTCGAGCGAAGAGCGGGGAGGAGCGGCGGGCTCGCGGCGGCGCTCCCGCCGGCGCTGACGCTGCTCGCGCTGCTGGCGGTTGCTCGGGTCCTGCCCCCGCCGTCGGGTTGGCTGTCGCTGGCGGCGCAGGGGGCGCTGGCGGCGGTGGTGGCCGCCGCCGGGATCCTGGTGTCGAGCCGATTCGCCCGCGAACGACTGCGGCAGCTCCTGACGGCCCCTTCGAGGAGTCCGGACCGTGCCGCTGCCTGAAACCGCCCGACCGCTGGCGGCGCCGTTGCGGGCCGCCACCCGGAGCCGGCGCGTCGCAGTCCCGCAAGCCGGCGCGAGCGCTGCCGGAGGGGTGCTGCTGGGGCTGGCCCTGGTGACTATGTATTTCGACGCGCATCTGCGGTTCACCGAGAAGAACCTGCTGGTCTCCGACGCCCTGATCTTGCTGGCCGCCCTGACGACTTTCCGCCCACAGAACATCTTCCGGGCGATCTCGGCCACCTCGACCACGGCGCCCTTCCTGCTTTTCGCGGTCGCGGCGCTGCTGTCCATCGTGGCGTCTTCGGGGACCTACCGCATCGACGAAGCCGAGGCGCTGATCACCGTCGGGCAGTACGCCTTCTCGTTCCTGCTGCTGGCCCCGCTCGTGGCCGTCCACGCCGGCGAACTGGGCGGCGCCCGGAGGCTGTGGAACATCCACGGACTGATGCTGGCGCTGGCCGGGGCGCTGTCGCTCACCGATCACTTTGGATTAACGCGCTTCACGCCTACTTTCACGCCCTACGGCAAGGAGAACGTCCTGCTGGGGGTAGGGGGCTTCGGTTTCTTTTCGTTCGCTTCTCCCTACGTGCTCGACCGCGCGCTGCGGGAGTTCCCCGGGCCGCGGTACCTGCTCTGGACGGCGGCCTGGATCGCCGGGTTCGCGGGCACGGTGATGAGCGGGCGCCGCTCGCCGATGGTCGTGGTCCTGGCGCTGATCCTGCCGGTCGTCTGGTTGAACCTGCGGCGCCTGCGCCAAAACCTGCGCGGGATTCGGGCGGTCGCCGCCGCCGCGCCAGTCGCCGCCCTGGCGGTCTTTCTGTTCCAGTCGCTGCCGGGGATTTCCCGCCGCATCGAGCGCGACCAGCCGGAATTCGCCGGCCGCACGCGGCGCCGCGCCAGCGAGAGCACCATTCAGGCCCGCCGGGAGCAGTACGACTTTGTGCTCGAAGACTTCGCCAGCCGGCGGCAGTTGCTCGGGACCGGGCCCAAGCAATTCGTCACCCTCCATCCGCAGTTCCTGGCCAAGGTCCACAATTTCTACCTGGAACAGTTGTACGAGACCGGCCTGCTCGGCCTGGCCGCTTTCCTGGCCATGGTGGGCGCCCCGCTGCGGTGGGCGATCCGGGCCTTTCGGCTGGCGAGCCGGCGCCGCTCGGAGCAGTGGCGGCATCATTGGTTTATCAACTGCCTGTCGATGGCCGGGGTTCTCTGCTACGGCCTGTTTGCGCCGATCGCCTACACGCGGTTCTTCTGGAGTTTCTATTTTCTGGCCTCCGGCCACCGGCGGAGCCTCGAGAGACTGAAGGCGGAAAGCGAGCCGCTGCGCTGGCGCGTCGGCGCGCGATTGGCCTCGGCGGGCTGAACGGCAATGCTTCTCCAAAGAATGAAGGTTCTTTTCTACTGCGGCCGCTACGTCCACACGCTGCACAAGACGCTGTTTCGCTTTCCGCCCGAGGGCGTCACCTATCTGGCCGGCAGCCCGGAGCTGGCGAACGGCCGGCCGGAGCGACAGGACTTCCGTCCGGAGGGCGCGCCGGGGCGAGCCTGGCGAAATCTGCGCGCGCCGCTCGCGAACCTGGCGACCGCCGCCGGACTGCCCAATCTGCGCCTCGGCGCCGGCAACGGCTGCGACCTGATCCACAGCACTTCCTACCCGTTAGTGAGCCGTCAGCCCTGGGTGGTCGAGGTGGAGGACGCTAGCGTGTTCCTGCGCTACAGCCGCCGGGCGACCGAGCGGCCGCTGGCCCGGCGCCTGGTCGAGGCGGCGCTCGAGCAGGAGAGCTGCCGCGGGATTCTGCCCTGGACGGAGGCGGCCCGCAAGAGTCTGCTCAATACATATGACTGCCGCCGGTTCGCTTCGAAGATCCGGGTGCTGTACCCGGCGATCGATCCGAAGCCCGCGGGTCCCGCCGAGCGGCGAGCCGGCGCGCGGCTCGAGCTGCTGTTCGTCGGCGCCGCGTTCCACGTGAAGGGCGGTTACGAGACGCTGCTGGCGGCCGCCGAGGCTCACCGCGATTACCCGGTGCATCTCTCGATGGTGACGCGCGCCCCGGCGGAGATCGTGCGGCAGTTTGCCGGCGAGCCCTACGTGACTTTCTACAGCGGCGTCGGCCAAGGGGAGCTCGAGCGGTTGTTCCGTAAGGCGCACGGATTCATCCTGCCGACGCACACCGATACGTTTGGGTTCGTGTTTCTGGAAGCCATGTCGTACGGGGCGCCGGCGATCGGGAGCGACCTGTTCGCGGTGCCCGAAATCATCGAGGACGGCGTCACGGGCCTGGTCGTCCGGGGTGGTCTGTCTTACTTCGACCCTCAGGGCCGGCCGCGGACCGAGCCGGCGCGCGACGGCGACCCCTTCGTCGCGGAGATCCGGGAACGCGCGCCGGAGCGCGCCGCCGCCATCGCCGGCGCCATTCGCCGGCTCGCTGCCGACGAGGACTTCCGGCTGCGGCTGGCGCGCCAGGCGCAGGCCGCCACTCTCACGGGCCGGTTCAGTTTCGCGCGGCGCAACCAGGCGGCCGGCGCGCTCTACCGCGAAGCCTGCGCTTGAGATGACGGCTCCCGCGCTCTTGGTCGCCGGCGCTTGAGATGACGCGCCCGCGCTCCTGGTCGCCACTCGATCGAGTCACCGCCGCCGGCGCCTTCTACCGCGAGGCCGGCGCCTGACATGACGCGCCCGCGCTCCTGGTCGCCACTCGAGTCACCGCCGCCGGCGCCTGACAGGACGCTTCTTTCGCTCGTCGTCGCCACCTACAACCGGCGCGAGCTGGTCGTCGAAGCCGTCGACCGCGCGGCCGGGGAGATCGCCGGCCGGCCCGCTGAAATCATTGTCGTCGACGACGCCTCGACCGACGGCACCTTCGAGCGGCTCCTCGAGCGCTACGGGAACAACCCTCAGGTCCACTGCCTCGCCAACCAGGGCAACCTCGGGCCGGGCATGGCTCGCAACCGGGGCCTCGACCTTGCCTCCGGTCAATACTTTCTCCCGCTCGACAGTGACCATCTGCTGCTGCCGGGAGCGATCGAGACCGTGCTGGCGGCCATCGATCTCGCCGGGGACGACGCGGCGCTGCTGCTTTTTCCGTGCCTGGAATACCCCGCCAGGCGGCGGATGGACTCGCTCGACGGCGATCGGGACGTGACCTGGACGGACCTGCTCTACGGCCAGGTCTCGGGCGAGCTGATTCCGGCGGCGCGAACCGGGCATCTTCGATCGAGCGGCCTGCGGTACCCCGACCTGCGATCGGGCGGCGAGGGGGTCCTGTGGATTCGAACTCTGCTGTCGGGCCGGGGACGGTTCATCGACTCGCCGATTCTGTTTTATCGCACCGATTCTCCGGGGCGAATCTGCACGGTGCGGCATCAGCTGGCGCACGCCGCGGAGTGCGCGGCCATCGGGGAAGCTCTGCTCGAGCTGTTCCCGGCGGCGCTGCCGCCGGCCGGACGGCGGGCCAAGGCGAAGCGGCTGCTGAGCACCGGCATTTACCACGTGCTGGCGGGCTCGGTCGAGGCGGGGCGGGAGCGACTCGGCGCAGCGATCTCGCTCGGGGATCCGCGGGCGCGCCTGGTGTGGCTCGCCTCGCTGGCCGGACCGCGAGCTTTTCGAGGCGCCTTCCGCCTGGCCGGCGTCGGGGCGCTGCGCCGGGCTTTTTCCTGAAACGGGCTTTTTCCTGAAACCAACATGTGCGGCATCGCCGGTTTTCTCGATCTCTCGCGACAGACTTGCGAGGACAATCTCCGCGCCATCGCCGCGCGGATGGCCGCCCGGCTCCGCCACCGCGGGCCGGACGACGACGGCGTCTGGGCCGACGCCGCCGCGGGCGTCGCGCTCGGCCACCGCCGGCTGGCGATCCTCGACCTCTCGCCGCTGGGTCATCAACCCATGGCGTCGTCCGACGGCCGCTACGTCGTCGTTTTCAACGGCGAGATCTACAACTTCCGCTCGCTCGCGGCCGAGCTGGCGGGCCTGGGCCACGTCTTCCGCGGGCGCTCGGACACGGAGGTCTTGCTGGCGGCAACGGGCCAGTGGGGCGTCCGCGAGGCGCTCGGGCGGCTGAACGGGATGTTCGCGTTCGCCCTTTGGGATGGCGGGAAACAAACCCTGTATCTGGCGCGGGACCGGATGGGCGAAAAACCTCTGTACTACTGGTGCAGGGGCGGCGTTTTTCTGTTCGGCTCCGAGTTGAAGGCCCTGCGCGCTCATCCGGCGTTCCGGGCGCAACTCGATCGCGAGGCGCTGGCGCTTTACCTGCGCCACAACTACATTCCCGCTCCCTACTCGGTCTACCAAGGCGTGCGGAAGCTGCCGCCCGGGACCTGGCTCGAGATCGCGGCGCGGCAGGACGCTTCACACGCGGCGCCGCAAGCCTACTGGTCGCTGCGGGAGGCGGCCGAGCGGGGCCTGGCGGCGCCGTACCGTGGCCGGGAACAGGATGCCGTCGAGGAGCTCGAGGTCTTGCTGCGCGACGCCGTCCGGCTGCGGTTGGAGTCCGACGTGCCCCTCGGCGCCTTCCTCTCCGGCGGCGTGGACTCCTCGGCCATCGTCGCGCTGATGCAAGCCGAGAGCGCGCGGCGGGTGCGAACCTTCACCATCGGCTTCGACGAGCCAGGCTACGACGAGGCGCCGTACGCGCGAGAGGTCGCCCGGAGGCTCGGCGCCGACCACACCGAGCTGCGCGCGACCTGGCGCGACGCGCTCGATCTGGTCCCGCGCTTGCCGGAGATTTACGACGAGCCGTTCGCCGATTCCTCCCAGATTCCGACGGTGCTTTTGTCGCAACTGACGCGGCGGCACGTGACCGTGAGTCTCTCGGGCGACGGCGGCGACGAGCTGTTCGGCGGCTACCGCGCTTATGCATGGGCCCGCGCCATCGAGCGGTGGTTCGGCTGGATGCCGCGGCCGCTGCGGCGGGGCGTCGCCCGGGCTCTCGACGGAGTCAACGGCCACGCCGGGCCGGCGGCGACGGCCGACCGGTTGCGCAAGCTGGGACAGACCGTGGCGGCGGACTCGCCGCGCGAGCGGTACCGGCTGCTGGTTTCCCACTGGGCGGAGCCGGCGGCGCTGATCGCCGGCTCGCGGGAGCCGTCCACCGTTTTCACCGACCCCGGCGCCGCGCCCGAGCGGGCCGACCTGCTCCACCGGATGATGTACCTCGACAGTATGACCTACTTGCCGGACGACATTCTGGTGAAGGTCGATCGGGCCAGCATGAGCGCGAGCCTCGAGGCGCGGGTGCCGCTGCTCGATCACCGCGTGGTGGAATTCGCCTGGCGCCTGCCCCGGGCTGACGGGAACGGCAAGAAGCTGCTGCGGCGGCTGCTCGCCCGGCGCCTGCCGCCGGAGCTCGTCGAGCGGCCCAAGGCCGGCTTCGCCGTGCCGGTGGAGGAGTGGCTCCGCGGGCCGCTGCGAGGCTGGGCCGAGGAGCTGCTCGAGGAGAAACGCTTGCGGGCCGGCGGCCTGCTCGAGCCGGGGCCGGTTCGCGAGAAATGGGCCGAACACCTGGGGGGCCGGCGCTGGGGCTCGGCTCTGTGGGGTGTTTTGATGCTCCAGGCCTGGCTGGCGGCGGATTAACCGCCAAGGCGCCAAGGAAATCAGCACTGCAAGTTCTTGGCGGCTTGACGGCCTGGCGGTTAAGGGTTTCGCGTTGAAGATCGTACACCTGATCAACGGCTTGTTCACCGGCGGCGCCGAGATGATGCTCGCGCGGCTGGTGGAGCGGATGGACCGCTCGCGCTTCGAGATCACTGTGATCACTCTTCTGGCAAGCGGCAGGCTCGAGCCGCGCTTCGAGCAGATGGGCGTCGAGGTTTTGAGCCTCGGGATGCGGCGCGGCGTGCCCGATCCGCGGGCCATTGTTCGCTGCTCGCGGCTGCTGCGCCGGCTCTCGCCCGACTGCGTGCAGAGCTGGATGTATCACTCCGACCTGCTGGCGCTGCTGGCCGCCCAGCTGGCCGGCGCGCCGCAGATTATCTGGGGGATCCGCAGCTCGGGGGCGGAGGGATGCGCGGCCGCGACCGGTCCTCTCATCCAGCTCTGCGCGCTCCTCTCGCGTCTTCCCGATGCTATCGTCGCCAACTCCGAGGCCGGGCGGCTGGCGCACGAGCGCCTCGGCTACGACGCGCGCCGCATAGTAGTGATCCCCAACGGCTTCGACCTCGAAGCCTTCCGGCCGGAAGCGGAGGCCCGGCGCGGGGTGCGGGCCGAACTCGGCGTCGCTGCCGACGCCGTGTTGATCGGGCTGGTGGGGCGGCTTCACCCGGTCAAAGACCACGAAACTTTCTTTCGCGCCGCCGGCCGAATCGAAAAACAGATTCCTGCCGCTCAGTTTCTTCTTTGCGGAACCGATGTCGTCTGGGGTAACCCCGGCATCTCGAGAATGCTGCCGGAAAACGGCCTGCGCCGGAAGATCCATTTGCTCGGGGAGCGGCGCGACATCGCGCGCCTCACGGCGGCGCTCGACGTGGCTACCAGCTGCTCGCGCAGCGAAGGATTCCCCAACGTCATCGGCGAGGCCATGGCGTGCGGGGTGCCCTGTGTCGCGACCGACGCCGGCGACTCCGCGCGGATCGTCGGAGATACGGGCATCGTCGTGCCGCGCGGGGATCCGGCGGCGCTGGCCGGCGGTTGCGAGCGCCTGCTGCGGTTGACGCCCGAGGCGCGCCGCGCCCTGGGCGAGCGGGCCCGCCGGCGCGTGGCCGAGCGCTTCGACATCGGCGCGTCCGCCCGGCGGTACGAGGAACTATACGCTTCGCTGGCCGGCTCGAACCATGCCTGACCGAATCCTGATCGTCACGACGCTCGACCTGATGGCCTGGGTATTGCTGCGGCCCTGGCTGGCCGCGCTCCTCGGAGCCGGCTACGAGGTGCATCTGGCCTGCTCCCGGGGACCGTACTGGGAGCGCCTGGCCGGCGTGGGCCTGCGGCTGCACGACGTCGGGCTGCGGCGGAGTTTCAATCCGTTCGCGCACCTGGCGCCGCTGTTGGCGCTCTACCGGCTGATCCGCGCCCATCGCTTCGGGCTGGTGAACACGCACAGCCCGGTGGCGGCGGCCGTGGGGCGCCTGGCGGCGTGGCTGGCGGGCTGCCCGCGGATCGTTTATACGGTTCACGGCTTTTACTTTCACGAGAACATGCCGCTCCTGCCGCGCCTCGCGTTTACGGTCATCGAGCGGCTGCTCGGGCGGCTTACGAACCACTTCATGTTCGTTTCCGAAGAGGATCGCCAGACGGCGCTCCGCGCTCGGATTGCGCGCCATCCCGCGCAAACCGATACGATCTACAACGGCGTCGACCTCGGGAGATTCACGCCTCTGGCGCCGGCGTCCGGCGAGGCGCTCGATCTGCGGCGCGGGCTGGGTCTCCCTGGGGCCGCCTGCGTCGTCGGCATCGTGGGGCGGATTGTGCGGGAAAAGGGCTACCGGGAGTTCCTAGAGATGGCCCGCCAGGTCGCCGCGCGGCGGCCGGACGCGGTCTTCCTGGTCGTCGGCGACGACCTGGCGAGCGATCGCGACCACTTCGGAGGGGTCTTGCGGCGGCGCGTTAGGGCGGCAAATCTCGCCTGGCACTTTGTCTTCACCGGATTCACCGAGCAGGTCGCCGGCTATCTGCGGGCGATGGACGTTTTCGTCCTTCCCTCTTACCGCGAAGGGCTGCCGCGGTCGGTTCTCGAAGCGATGGGTTGCGGGATCCCGGTCGTCGCCACCGCCATCCGGGGATGCCGGGAGGCGGTGGTTCGCGGCAAGACCGGCCTGCTGGTTGCTCCGCGGGACGCGGGCGAGCTCACCCGCGCCGTTATGTATCTGCTCGACCATCCCGAGATGGCCGCCCGGATGGGCCGCGCCGGGCGCCGGCGCGCCGAGGAGGTTTACGACCAGCGCCTGGTCCAGGAGCGCTTCGTGGGCGTGCTTTCGCGAGTTTTGGATTCGGCCGCCCCGTCGACCTCCGCACGGCAAGAACAAGCGGCTTGGCAGGATCGTTGAGGCTGGGCTGACGGTCAGCCCTGCCCGCCGCTGGCTTCGACCGGTCCGTGGATCTCTCTACGGCATGGACAAGCAGCTTGACAGGATCGTTGAGGCCGGCGTGGCGGCGGTCGCGCTGATCCGCGCCACGCTCTTGCCTCCGGCGCCGCTGGGCCAGCGACGCGCGGGGCGCAACGGCCGGCCCTTCCCGCCGCTGGCTTCGACCGGTCGGTGGATCTCTCTACGACATGAACAAGCAGCTTGGCAGGATCGTTGAGGCTGGCGTGGCGGCGGCAACTCTGATCGCGCTTTCCCCGGCGCTGGCGGCGGTGGCCGCGCTGATCCGGGCGCTGACGGGCCCGCCTGTGCTGTTCCGCCAGCGACGCGCGGGGCTTCATGGCCGGGCGTTTACCTTGTACAAGTTCCGCACGATGAGCGGCGAACTAGACAGCGATGGAAACCTGCTGCCGGACGCCGAGCGGCTCACTCGCCTGGGCCGCTGTCTTCGAGCGACCAGCCTGGACGAGCTGCCCCAGTTATGGAACGTGCTGATAGGTAAGATGCGCCTGGTCGGGCCAAGGCCGCTGTTCGCCGACTACCTGCCCCTCTACACGCCGTTCCAGCGGCGCCGCCTGGAGGTGAAGCCCGGTCTGACCGGCTGGGCGCAGATCCGCGGACGCAACGCGCTGAGCTGGGAGGAAAAGTTTTCGCTCGACGTCTGGTACGTCGATCACGCCAGCTTCTGGCTCGATTGCCGGATCCTGGCCGAGACCGTCTGGCAGGTTCTGGCGCGCCGCGGGACGAGCCACCCGGGCCAGGCGACCATGCCGCGCTTCATGGGCAGCGCCGCGCCGGGCCCTGTCTCTGAGTGGGAGCCGGGGTGCGAACGAAGCTGATCCTACTCGGCGCCGGCAACCACGGCAAGGTACTCGCCGATTTGGCCGAGCTGCTGCCCGAGATCGAGTTGGTCGGCCTGCTCGACGACGCCGAGCCACGCTGGGGAAGCCGCGTGCTGCACTATCCGGTGCTCGGGCCGATCCGGGCGCTCCCGGGCCTGGCGCGGGAAATGGGAATCGATCTGGCGGCGTTCGGCATCGGGGACAACCAGCTTCGCCGCCGATGGTTCGAAATGGCGCGGCGGACGGGGCTCGCCGCGGCGCGGCTGGTGCATCCTTCGGCGGTGATTTCCCGGCACGTCGAGCTGGGCGAAGCGGTGGCGGTGCTGGCCGGCGTGGTCGTCAACGTGGGGGCCGTGGTGGGCGACAACGTTTGTCTCAACACCGGCTCGAGCATCGATCACGACTGCCGGCTCGGCGACCACAGCCACATTTTTCCCAACGCCACGCTGGCCGGCGGCGTCGAGGTCGGCGCCTACGCGACGGTGGGGTCGAACGCCGTCGTCAACCCCAACGTCCGGATCGGTCGCAACGCCTATGTCGGGGCCGGGGCTGTGGTGCTCTATGACGTTGGTGACGATGAAGTAGTGGTGGGGAATCCGGCGCGGCTGCTGCGGCGGGCGCCCCCGCCCGAAACATGCGACGAGCCGGTTGCGGTCGAATCGTAAGCCTGGCGATCACGGACGGTTCCCTGAGGGAGGTCTTCATGGCGGCGCTGGTAGAAAAACCCTGCGGCGACGACAGGCCGGCTATCGGCGGCGTCCGGCCGTTGTTTGAGCAGCGGGTGCCGATCGTTCGCAGCGAGCTGCCCGAGGAAGCCATTCGCAACGGGCTGGGCGAGTCTCTCCAAAAAATCCTGCAATCCGGGATGCTGACCAACAACCGCCAGGTGGAGCGCTTCGAGCGCTTGGCGGCGGAACACCTCGGTGTGGCGCACTGCGTGGCCGTTTCTAGCTGCACCGCCGGTCTGATGCTGACGCTGCGCTGCCTCGAGCTCCGCGGCGAAATCATTCTTCCGAGCTTCACGTTCTTCGCTTCGGCGCACGCGGCGGTGTGGAACGGCCTGGAACCGGTGCTCGCCGACTGCGACGCGGAGACGTTCAACATCGACCCGGAGGAAGTTCGCCGGGCCATCACGCCGCGCACCTCGGCGATTCTGGGGGTGCATATTTTCGGCAACCCGGCGCCGTCGGCGGAGCTGGAGGCGATCGCCCGGAAATATGGCCTCCAGCTGGTGTTCGACGCGGCGCACGGATTCGGCTCGCGGGCCGGCGGGCGCAGCGTGGGGGGCGCCGGGGACGCCGAAGTGTTCAGCCTCAGCCCCACCAAACTTCTGGTGGCCGGCGAAGGGGGGCTGGTGGCGACCAATCGCGAGGAGCTGGCGCGGCGGCTGCGCGCGGCGCGCAATTACGGCGACGCCGGAACCTACGACTGCGAGGTGCTGGGCCTGAACGCCCGCCTGACCGAGATGCAGGCGGCGCTCGGGATCGCCGGACTGGGCGGCCTCGAGGCGCGCGTCGAGCGGCGCAACCGCCACGCCGCCCTTTACGAGACGCGCCTCGCCGCGCAGCCGGGCCTCGCCTTCCAGCGCATTGGAGACGGCTGCCGGTCGAGCCGCAAGGACTTCGCCGTGCTCATCGAGGAGGGAGCGTTCGGCGTCTCGCGCGATTTCCTGCACGCCGCGCTCGCCCGGGACAACGTCGAGACGCGCAAATACTTCGATCCGCCGCTTCACCGGCAGCGGCTGTACCGCGACTGCCGCCGGGGCGAGCTGCCCAACACGGAGTCCATCAGCCGCCGGGCTCTGAGCCTGCCGATCTACTCGAGCCTCGCGACGGCAACGGTCGACGCCATCGCCGGACGGATCCTTGAAATCCGGGATCTGGCGCTGGCGCAAAGCCGCGTGGCGGCGGAAGCATGACTCGAACCGGGCGGGAGCTCTGGCGGGCCGTCTTGCCGCGGGTGGGGGCCGACGTCGCGATTGTCGCCCTATCGCTCGCGGCCGGCTTTCTCGCCCGGCTGCTGGTGGCGGTCGGGACGCCGGGGAGAGGCGATCCGGCCGAGCTGGTGGACGCCTATCGCCGGTATTACTTCGAGCTAGGCCCGCTGCTGGCGGCCATCCTGGTGGCGACTTTCGCGCTGGGCGGCGTCTACACCAAAAAACGATTCTACGCGCAGCGCTACAAGGTGCTGGCGCTGGCGCAGGGAATCTCGCTGGCGTACGCGGTTTTCCTGCTGGCGGCGTATCTGTTCCGGTACAGCGGCTCGTTTTTCGTCCCCCGGGCCGCGTTCCTGATCTCCTACGCGCTGACGCTGGCCGGGGCCATTGGCTCGCGCTGGCTCAAGGCCTGCGTGCTCGACCGCTTCCGGATCGAATCGAAGCGGCCGGCGGGGAGGCGCGCCCCGCGCAATATACTGGTAGTGGGCGGGGCGGGCTACATCGGCAGCGTCCTGGTCCGCGACCTGCTGGCGGATGGCTACCGCGTCCGCGTTCTCGATTCGCTGGCTTGCGGCGACGGCTCCATTCGGGCGCTCTACGGCCACCCGGCGTTCGAGCTGATCGCCGGAGACTTCCGGCATGCCGAGCCGGTGGTGCGCGCCGTCCGAGGAATGGATGCCGTCATCCACCTGGGAGCGATCGTCGGCGACCCGGCCTGCGCGGTCGACGAAGACGAGACGCTGGAGACCAACCTCGCGGCCACGCGCCTGCTCGCCGAAGTCAGCCGCGCCTCGGGCGTCTCGCGGATCCTGTTCGCATCGACGTGCAGCGTCTACGGGGCCGCCGACCACCTGGTCGACGAGCGCTCCAGCCTGAACCCGGTTTCGCTCTACGCCGCCACCAAGATCGATTCCGAGAATGTGCTGCTCGCCGCGCGGGGCCGCGATTTCCATCCAGTGATCCTGCGACTGGCGACCGCCTTCGGCTGGTCCCACCGGCCGCGCTTCGACCTGGTAGCAAATCTGCTGCCAGCTAAAGCGTTGATAGAAAAGCGGATCCTGATTTACAACGGCCAGCAATGGCGGCCCTTTATCCACGTCGCGGACGCCTCGCGCGCGATGCGGCTGGCGCTCGGGGCGCCGCTCGAGCTGGTGAGCGGCGAGATTTTCAACGCCGGCTCGAACCACATGAACGTGACGCTGCGCCAACTGGCCGAGGAGATCGCCGCGGTCGAGCCGGATCTCGCCGTGGAGTACGTGAACAACTCCGACGCCCGCAGCTACCGCGTGAGCTTCGACAAGATTCGCGCGCGGCTCGGTTTCCTTGCCGAGCGAACGCTGGCCTCCGGCGTCGCCGAGATCCGCGACGCCATCGCGCGCGGCGAGGTCACCGATTACCGCGACCCGCGCTACAGCAATCTCGAGCTTGTGACGCAGCGCCGGGAGGCCAACGGCTCGGCGCCCGGCGCAAACGACGAGATCGAGCTGACGGCCTTGCAATTCGCCAAGAACAGCCTCTGGCGGCGCGCCCTCGACGCCAGCCGCTCTCCCGGTCCCCTGCTGCGCTACTCCGCGAGCCTGGCCTCGCTGGCCCGCAAGCTCGAGACGGCCGGCACGCCCGCGGTCTCCCCTACCGTCCCCGAAACTGAGGCTTCCGCTTCTCGAGGAAAGCCTTAGTCCCCTCCGCCTTATCCTCGGAAGTAATACATACGGCTTGGGCGAGCGTCTCGACCAGCAGCCCGGCCTGCCCGGCGCCGTGACTCGAGGCGTTCAGCGCCAGCTTCGCCATCCGCAGCGCCAGCGGTCCGCGCGCCAGCATCTTCTGGGCGTATTCGCGCGCCTTGCTCATCAGCTCGGCCGCCGGGACAACGGCCGCCACTAACCCCAGCTGGAACGCTCGCCCGGCGTCGATGGTCTCGCCGGTCAGGATCAGTTGTTTGGCAATACCTAGGCCGGCCAGCCGCGGCAGCCGCTGCGTGCCGCCGGCGCCCGGAATAATCCCCAGAACCGTCTCCGGCAGGCCGAAACACGCCGTCTCGCTGGCCAAGCGCAGGTCGCAGGCCATGGCCAGCTCGAAGCCTCCACCTAAGGCATAGCCGTTGACGGCGGCGATCACCGGCCAGGGGAAACTCTCGACCGCGCTCATCAGCGCCTGGTTGATCGGCGCCAGCGCATCCTGCAACGTCCGCAGGTGGAGCTGGGAGATGTCGGCGCCGGAAACAAAGGCCCGGTCGCCCCCGCCGCGCAGGATCAGCACGCAGCCGCCGTCGCCGGCCTGACGCCGGACCTCCTCGAGCCCGTCGTGGATCTCGGCCACCGTGTCGCGGTCCAGGGCGTTCCGCTTCTCGGGCCGGTCGATGGTCAGAATCCAGACCCGGTCCTGGCTTTCGAGCTTTACGTTGCGGCGTTCCATAGGGCCCGATCCCCCCAATGGTACACTAGTCGAGGAAGGGCCAAATTAACCTGGAACTATCCCCATCCTCGATGATCCAATCTGGTAGCTCCGTGCAAGCCCTGAGCGAACTGGAGCTGGTCGACCAGGCCAAGAGCGGGGATCCGGCGGCGTTTACCGAGCTGGTTAACCGGTACGAAAGAAATATATACCGCCTCGCGCGGCATATTACCCAGCACGAGGAGGACGCCGAGGATGTTCTGCAGGAGACGTTTCTGAAAGCATTTCGCAGCCTGGACCAGTTCCAGGGCCTCTCGAAGTTCTACACCTGGCTGGTTCGGATCGCGGTTAACGAATCCCTCCAGAAACTGCGCCGCCGCCGAGGGGACGCCGCTGTCTCGCTCGACGAGCCCATCGAGACCGAGACGGACTTTGTGCCCCGCGAGGTCGAGGACTGGGGCGAGAACCCCGAGGAACGCTACGGCCGGGCGGAGATCAAGAACATCCTGACAGGGGCCATAGACCGCCTCAAACCGGGCTTTCGGGCCGTGTTCGTGCTGCGCGACGTGGAAGAGCTGTCGACCGAGGAGACGGCCGAGGCGCTAAACTTGTCCGTCCCCGCCGTCAAGTCGCGCCTGCTGCGGGCGCGGCTGGAGTTGCGTGAGAAACTGAGCCGAGTATTTCGCAAACATGGAACCGACGCGCCCGTTTACCTGTAAACACCTCCTTCGGGAGCTGACCGACTATCTGGACGGCTCGCTCGAGAGCGAGGTGCGGACCCAGCTCGAAGCCCACCTCGCCAAGTGCCCCAATTGCTGGGTGGTCTGCGACACGACTCGCAAGACTATCCAGGTCTACAAGGGCATGGAGCCGTATCCGCTGCCGGAAGACGTTAAGAGCCGCCTGGTGAAGGCACTGGAGCGGCGGCATCGTCACGCCGGCCAGTCCTGAAGGCCCTCCTCGAACCCCGAGGCAATCCCCCTCGCCACGGGCGCCGTATCTAGAGAGTGCGCGAAAGGTCCGATTGATTTTTGGAACCTGCGCGGCCAGGACGATATCTAACAGTATTAGAGACCTCGGCGGGGTGTGAGAACGAGATGAAAGATGCGATTTCAGTCCTGACGGAGTGGCTGCTGAGTTGCAGGCACCGGCGGACGGGTTTCCCGATCACGCGCCGGAACGCCAAGGATGTCCGGGGAAGCGCGCAGGAGACGTACGTGGTTTGCCTGGACTGCGGCAAACAGCTTCCCTACGACTGGAGCGCGATGCGGATCGACCCGGCCGCTTGAGGGAGAACCATGTCCACGGCCACGCAGTTCCCGGTAACTGGAATGGGCGACGATGACGCGCTGGCCCTCTTGCCGCGCACGCCGGTGCGCGAATACCAGAAGAATCAGACGATCTACGAACGCAAGGACCGCAGCGACACGCTGTACCTGGTGATCGATGGACGGGTGAAAGTGAGCCGGCTGGCCGGCGACGGCGCCGAGGTGGTGGTTGATTTCTACCACAGGGATGAGTTTTTCGGTGACGGCGGCTTCTCGGCGCTGGGGCCGCGCGGCGAGACGGCGGTGGCCATCGAGAAAACTTCGCTGATGCAGTGGCACATCGCGGAGCTCGAGCGGCTGATGACGCGCACGCCGGCGCTGGGCCGGGCGCTCCTTCGAGTCCTGGCCCAAAAACTACGGGACGCGCAGCGGCGCCTGGAGAGTTTTTGTGTCGATCCCATCCACAGACGGCTGGCGAAGACGCTGCTCGATCTGGCGCGCCGCTCGGGCCGCCAGGAGGCGGACAACCTGGTCCATCTGGCGCCCACCACGCACGAGCAGCTAGCGCGCTACGTGGGCACTTCGCGAGAAATCGTCACGCAGTCGATGAACCGGTTTCGCCGCGACCGGCTGCTGAAGTATTCGCGGCGGGGGATGGAACTGGACCTGACGGCCCTCGAAAGATACCTGGGCGCTTCCTAAATCCCCGTTGCGGCAGGAAAAAACTCCCTGGCTCACAGGAAAAAATTACCCATGCTGCGGAAGCGCGCGTAGCGCTCCTCGACCAGTTGCGGGCCGGGAAGAGCGCACAGGCGGTCGAGGTGCCGGCCGAGGGCCTGGCGCAGCAGGGCGGCGGCGCCATCGTGGTCCGCATGGGCGCCGCCGGGCGGTTCCGGGATGATCTCGTCGACCAGACCCAGCCGCCGAAGGTCTTTGGCGGTGAGCCGCAGGGCGCGGGCGGCCAGCTCGGCCTTGCTGGAGTCGCGCCAGACGATAGCCGCGCAGCTCTCCGGAGAGATGACGCTGTAGATGGCGTTCTCGAGCATGGCGACGACGTTGCCCACGCCGAGCGCCAGCGCGCCCCCGCTGCCTCCTTCGCCGATGCAGGTAACGATAATGGGCGTCTCGATCCGCGCCATCTCGCGCAGGTTCGAGGCGATGGCCTCGGCCTGGCCGCGCTCCTCGGCGTCGACGCCGGGATAGGCGCCGGGCGTGTCCAGAAACGTCAGGATGGGGCGCCCGTAACGGGCGGCGATCTGCATGACGCGCAGCGCCTTGCGGTAGCCCTCCGGCTTAGCCATGCCGAAATTGCGGTGGAGCTTCTGCTTGGTGTCGCGGCCCTTCTGCTGGCCGACCACCATCACCTCGCGGGCGTCGAACCGCGCCAGCCCGCAGACGATGGCCGGATCCTCGGCGAAGCGCCGGTCCCCGTGGATCTCCTGGAAGCTCGAGAACAGGCGCGGGATATAGTCGAGGGTGTGCGGGCGCTGCGGATGGCGGGCGAGCTGCACCTGCGCCCAGGCGGTCGAGGCGCGGCCGCCCACGCGGCGCAGCGAATCGATTTCGGAGCCGAGCTCGTCGAGCCGGGCGGCCACCGCCGGATCCGGGCCGACGGCGCGCAGCTCGGCGATTTCCTTCTCCAGTTGCTGGATACGGGCTTTCACCGGCTCCGGGGCGGCGCTCATACCGGCGCGATCTCCAGGGCGCCGCGGCCGAGCATTTCCTCGACGGCGTCGCAGAACTCGCGGTCGGCGCGCACCCGCAGCCCGCTGTCGAGCAGGATCAGGAAGTCCCGCTGCTTCTCGAGGCGCAGGCAGACGTCGGTGTCGCCCGGCTTGCGGCGGAACAGCTGTTCCAGGCGCTCCACCAGGTCCGGCGCCGAGCTCGCGTTCAGCTTCACGCGCACCGAAATTCTCTGCGGCACGCGCACCCGCGCCAGGTCGAGCGGCGTGATGTCGCTGACCGCAACCTTGGGCGGGCCGTTCTCGTCCGGGCGGACCGCGCCGCGCACCAGCATGGCCTGATCGGCCACCAGCATGGGGCGCAGCGACTCGAAGCTCGTCGCGAAGATCAGCAAGTCCACGCTGCCGTCGCGGTCCTCCAGCTGCGCCGCCGCCCAGGGCTTGCCCTCGCGGTTCCGTTTCACCGTTACCGAGGCGAGCATGCCGCAGAGCGCCACTTCGGCGCCGAAGCTCAGTCCCTCGAGCGAGGAGCTGTCGTGGGTCGCCAGCTCCCGTACCTTGTCCTGGTAGGCGTCGAGGGGATGGCCCGTGACGTAAAACCCGAGCATCTCCTTCTCGCCGGCCAGCAGCTCCGCGTCGCTCCACGGCGCGACGTTGGGCAGCTTCTCGGTGGCCTCGCGCTCCTCGAGCGGCGGAGCGCCGAACAGCCCGTGCTGGCCGAACTCGCGGTCCCGCCAGACTTTCTGGCCGTTTTCCATGGCCTCCCCGGCGGCCGCGAACAACTGGGCGCGGGTCCCGCCGAGCGAGTCCATGGCGCCCGCCTTGATCATGCTCTCGATCATCCGCTTGTTGAGGGGCTTCAAGTCCACCTGCTCGCAGAACTGAAACAGGCCGCGGAACTTCCCGGCCTGCGCCCGCGCCTCGCGGATGGCCGCCACGGCGTTCTGGCCGAGGTTGCGGACGCCCCCCAGGCCGAAACGGATGGCCGTCCCGGCGGGCGTAAAGTTAAAGTCGCTGGAGTTGACGTCGGGCGGCTCGACTTGGATCCCCATCTCGCGGCACTCGTTGATGTACTTGACCACTTTCGCCGTGTTGCCTGTTTCTGAAGTGAGCAGCGCCGACATGAACTCCACCGGATAGTGCGCCTTGAGGTAGGCGGTCACGTATGCCAGATACGCATAAGCCGCCGAGTGCGCTTTGGGAAAACCGTAACCGGCGAACTGCTCCATCAGGTCGAAGATCTTCTCGGTCTTACGCTTGGGATAGCCGCGCGCGACCGCGCCGGCCAGGAACCGCTCGCGCTCCCCGGCCATCTCCTCGCGTTTTTTCTTGCCCATGGCGCGGCGCAGGACGTCAGCCTGGCCGAGCGAGTAGCCGGCGAGCCGGTTCGCGATCCGCATCACCTGCTCCTGGTAGATGATCACGCCGTAGGTCTCGGCAAGCACCTCTTCGAGCTCCGGCAGGTCGTAGATCACCGGGCGCCGGCCGTGCTGGCGCTCGATGAAATCGTCGATCATCCCGCCCTGGATCGGTCCCGGGCGATAGAGCGCGTTCAGCGCGGTCAGGTCCCCCAGCCGCGACGGCTGGGACCGCCGCAGGATGTCCCGCATGCCCTGGCTTTCAAACTGGAACACGCCGCTGGTCAGGGCTCGCGAGAATAACGAATAGGTGTCGCCGTCGTCCAGGGGAAGATCCTCGAGCACGATCCGCAAGCCGCGGCCGGCCTCGATGAGTTTCAAGGCGTCGTCGATCACCGTCAGCGTGGTCAGCCCCAGGAAGTCCATCTTGAGAAGCGAGAGCTTCTCGAGGGCGTTCATGTCGTACTGGGTGACGATCTCGTCCTTGTTGGTCTTGTAGAGCGGCACCAGCTCCCGGAGGGGCTGCGGGGCGATGACCACGCCGGCGGCGTGCACCGACACGTTGCGCGAGAGGCCCTCCAGGCGCAGCGCGTTCTCGACCAGGTCGGCGGCGCGCGGGTCCTGCTCCAGCGCCGTCTTCAGGCGCGGCTCCATCTCGAGGGCGTCCTTCAACTTGATGTTGAGCACGTTGGGGACGAGCTTGGTCAGGCGGTCTACATCGCCGTAAGCCATATCGAGCGCCCGCCCCACGTCCTTGATGGCCGCCTTGGCGCCGAGCGTCGAGAAAGTGATGATCTGCGCCACGCGCTCCCGGCCGTATTTTTCGGTCACGTACTGGATCACCTCGCCGCGGCGGTTCATGCAGAAGTCGATGTCGATGTCCGGCAGCGAAATCCGCTCGGGGTTGAGGAACCGCTCGAACACCAGCCCGTGCTCCAGCGGGTCGAGGTCGGTGATGGAGAGGGCGTAGCTCACCAGGCTCCCGGCCGCCGAGCCGCGGCCCGGCCCCACGGGAATCCCCCGGGACCGGGCGAAGCGCATAAAGTCCCACACGATAAGGAAATAGCCGGAAAACTTCAACTGCTGGATCATGCGGATCTCGCCGTCCAGCCGCTCCTGGTAATCGGGGAGCTGGGCCTTCAGCCGGCCCTGCGCGGCGAGCGCCTCGAGGCGCGGCCGGCGCTTCTCGAATCCCTGCCTCGCCGCATACTCAAAATAGGTGTCGGCGGTGTGCCCCTCCGGCACCTCGAAGCGCGGGAACGGCTCGGCCACCTTCTGGAGCTCCAGCCGGCAGCGCTCGGCGATCTCGCCGGTGCGCTCCACGGCCTCCTCGCAGTCCCGAAACAGCTCGCGCATCTCCGGCTCGCTCTTGACGTAGAACTCGGGCGTCGGCCAGCGCATCCGCTGCGGGTCGCTCATGGTCTTGCCGGTCTGGATGCACATCAGGATCTCGTGCGCGCGGGCGTCCTCGCGCCGCAGGTAGTGCGAATCGTTGGTCGCCACCAGCGGGATGCGCGTCTCTTGGGCCAGCCGGTAGATCTGCGGCAGCACGCGGCGGTCCTTCTCCAGGCCGTGATCCTGCATTTCGAGGAAGAAGTTGCCCTTGCCGAACAGGTCCAGGTATTCGTAGGCGGTTTTGCGGGCGTCCTCGTACTGTTTCTCGAGCAGCGTTTCGTTGATCTCGCCCCGCAAACACGCCGAGAGCGCGATCAGCCCGTCGTGGTGCGCCGCCAGCAGATCCTTATCGATGCGCGGCTTGTAGTAGAAGCCGTCGAGATACCCGGTCGAAACGAGTTGAATCAGATTGCGATACCCGGCGAGATTTTCGCAGAGCAGGACCAGATGATGATAGCGGTTCGACTCGGCCATCACCTTGCGGCTCTCCTGCGCGACGTAGACCTCGCAGCCGAGGATCGGCCGGATGCCGCGGCGGTTGGCCTCGTTGTAGAAATGCACCGCCCCGAACAGATTGCCGTGGTCGGTGATGGCCACCGCCGGCATGCCCTGCTTTTCGACCAGATCCATGAGCTGTGGGATCGAGCAGGCGCCGTCGAGCAGCGAGTACTCCGTGTGGCAATGCAGGTGAACGAACGAACCGCCAGCCATGAACGCCTCAGTGTAGCACGCCGGTTCCGCGGTCAGATGCGGTGGAACGCTTTCAGGATGTCCTTCATGCTGTAGCGCAACACGATGGGGCGGCCGTGAGGACAGCTCATGGGGCAGTCGGTCTTGGCCAGCGCGTCGAGCAGCCACTGCATCTTGACGGTTTCGAGCGGCGTGTTGATCTTGATGGCGGCATGGCAGGCTACCGAGGCGGCGACCTTGCGCCGCACGTCGTCGGGGGTGAGGCTGCGCAGCTCCGCGTCGGGCGTGTCGAGGATCTCCTGCAAGGTCTTCTCGACCTGGTCGGCGGATAGGCCGGCCGGCGCGGTCTTCACGGCGACGGTGCGGCTGCCGAATGGCTCCATCTCGAACCCGGCGGCGGCCAGCTCCTCGGCCAAGCGCGCGTAGTTGATCTGCTGCGCGGCGCTCAGCCGGACCACGATAGGCATCAGCAGTTGTTGGCGGGTCGTCGAGCCGGCGCCGCGCTGGCGCAACACCTGCTCGAACAGGATGCGCTCGTGGGCGACGTGCTGGTCGACGAGAAACAGCCCGTCGGAAGAGGCGGCGACGATAAAGCTCTCGCGGATCTGGCCGAGGGGGCGCAGTTCGCCGAGCGAGGCCAGAGAGTCGATCGTCTCATGCGGCGCCGGCGCGGCCGGAGCGGCCGGAGCGGGGCGCGCGGGCGCGAAGTCGATGGGCGGCGACGCCGAAAAATCGAGGCGCCCCGGCGGCGGAGCGACCGGCCGCAAGAAGAAATTCGAGGGCGCCGCCGCATCGGACTCCATCAGCCGGAGCGTGGCGTCCGAATAGGGAACTTCGGTCGCCGGCTGCGGGAATCCCGCGGCGCGCGCCAGCTCGCCCCCGCGCGGCGAAACTGGAAAGGCAGCCACCGGCTTACTTTCGACGAGCCGATCCCGCACCGCGTCGCGCAAAAAATCGTGGACGAACGACTGGTGGCGAAAGCGCACCTCGGTCTTCGAGGGGTGCACGTTGACGTCGACCTCCTCGAAGGGGATCTCGAGAAACAGCAGGGCGAACGGGTAACTGCCCGCCGGAAGCAAGTTGTAGTAGGCGGCGGAGAGGGCGTGCAACAGCAGGCGGTCGCGAATCAGCCGCCGGTTCACGAAGACATAGATCGAGTTGCGATTCAGCTTCTGGACTTGCGGGCGCGAGACGAAGCCGGCCAGGCGGAAGGTCTTCTCGAGCGGCTCTTCGGGCTCGGCCTGGGCGGCGGCCACCGCTTGGGAGTAGGGCACGGCCGGCGGAGCCAGAGTCAGCCGGCGCTCGCAGGTCTCGAGCGGCACCAACTCGTCAAGGAGCTCCGCGCCGAACACCTGGAAGACTCGCTCGCGGAGCGTCTCGACGGGCGTGACGTGGAGCAGCTCGTCCCGCGGCGTCCGCAGCCGGAAGGTCTTGTCGGGATGAGCGAGGCTGTAGTGGGTGGCCAGCGAAGCGATGTGGGCGAGCTCGGTCTGCTCGGAGCGCAGAAACTTCTTACGCGCCGGGACGTTGAAAAACAGGTCGCGAACCGTGATCGTCGTCCCCGCAGGCAGCGCCGCTTCCAATACGTTCCGCAGCTTGCCGCCGGAGATTTCCAGGCGCGTTCCGGTCGGCTCGCGCGCCGAGCGGGTCTCGAGATCGACCCGCGCCACCGACCCGATGGAGGGCAGCGCCTCGCCGCGGAAGCCGAGCGTGGAGATGGAAACCAGATCCCCGACGTCGCGGAGCTTGCTGGTGGCGTGGCGCTCGAAGGCCAGCAGGGCGTCGTCGCGCAGCATGCCGGCGCCGTCGTCGGCGACGCGGATCAGCCGCTTGCCGCCGGCGTCGACGTCGATGTCGATCGAGCGGGCCTCGGCGTCGAGAGAGTTTTCGAGCAGCTCCTTGACCACCGACGCCGGCCGCTCGACGACCTCCCCGGCGGCGATGCGGTTAGCCACCTGGTCGGGGAGAATGCGGATGAAGCCCATCGGAAGTCAGGAGTCAGAATACCAGAGCTTGTTGAAAAAGCCGTCCGCCGGACCATCAACGACCGCGTTCTGAGCCGCGACCGCAGGGAGCGGTTGCCGGAGCTTTTTCAACAAGCTCCTAACGCGAGCAGCAGTCGTGAACGAGTCCGGAAGGCGGCGCGGCGAGGCGGCCCGCGGCGAAGTAGTTTCGCTCGTGGAGGCTGCGGTAGACCCGTCCGGCGACCTCGGCGGCCGCTGGCCCGACGGTGAAGCGCCCGCCGCGCAGCAGCACCACCACCACCAGCTTGCGGCTTAGATCGTTGTAGGAGGTAAACCAGCCCAGCCGCGCCCCGTCCTGGCTGCAAGTGCCGGTCTTGCCCAGGATCGGATCGCTGGGGTCATAGGCGCGCCGCGCGGTGCCGCGCTCGACGGCGGCCAGCATCCCCGGCAGGATCGACGGGATCCAGGCGCCGATGTCGAGGCGGCGCTTGATCTTGGGGACGAACGGCTCGGCCCCCTCAGGCGCCCGCGGGTATTGCAAGTAGTAAAGGGTGCCGCCGTTGGCCAGCGCCGAGACGAAGGCGGCCTGCTGCAGCGGTGTCGCGGAAATGTCCTCCCCGAAACTGCTCAATCGGCCGACGCCACCGTGTTTGGGCGGCGCCTCGGGGAAGGCGCCGAGCTGCTCGCCGGGGATTTCCCAGCCCGCTTTCTCGCCAAACCCGAACAGGCGGGCGTACTCGCGGACGCGATCAAAACCGAGCGCCTCGCCCAGCCGCGCGAAGAACACGTTGTTGGAGATGGCCAGCGCCTCGGTCAGGTTCATGAACCATCCCGGCCCCAGGCGCAGCTTGGTGTGCAGGCTGATCATTCCCTCGTTCAGCGCCGCCAGCGCCACCGGCACTTTGATGGTCGAACAGGGGACAAAGCCGCTGGCCAGCGCCAGCTTCTGATTCACGATGGAAAGAATGCGGCCCGTGTGGGGATCGACCACCACCACGCTGCCATTCAGCGGGCCGAGCGCGTCGAGAGCGGCGCGCCGTACGTCAGCGTCTTCGCCGTCGGCCACGTCGCCGGCCGAGGAGTCGGCGACCGAGGACTCCTTCCACGTTTGCCCGCGTGAACCGGCGCGCGGCCGGCGCTTGGCGACGGCCTTCGGAGCGGCCCCTTTCGCGGTCGTCTTCGAGGAACCCTTCACGCCGGGCACAGCCGAGGGTTTCTTCGGCGCCTGTTGCCTGGCCGGCGAGGCCGCCGCGCCGAGCACCAGACTCCACAGCGTGCCTGCGATCAGCGTGAGTAGAGCGGCCAGCTTATGAGCGCGTGTCACGATCCGTTATAGGGAAACTACCATTCTCGGGGCGTCCTGCCCCGATGTCAAGCCTGTATATCGGCACTACCGTCGAAAATCCTTATCCCGCAGCTTGGCGCCGGATTCCAGCTTCGCCAGGCGGATCTCCATGGCGCGCGGCGAGGCCGGCGCCTGCAGCGTGATGCTCATCGGAAAGCGTCCCGGACCGGCGGCCCGATAATCCGAATAGTGAGCCTCGACCCCGGCGACGCCGGGCGCGGGTTCGTGGACGATGCGCGCCGGAGTCAGGTCCGGTCCGACGGTGATCGTATAGGCGTCCGAGGCGCCCTCGGCGCGCAGCGTGAGCCCGGCCGGACCGGGTGTCGCCTCGTCGGCGAGCAGACGCAGGCCGCGTTTGCGAATGCTCCCGATCACGGCCGCCGGATGCGCCGCTAGCAGCCGCTGGAGGTGCTCCTCGATGTCGAGCGCGGCCGGCGAGCCTCGCAGCTTGCGGCTGCCGCCGGTCTTGGATTGTTCGCCGGCGCGCCAGACCCACCAGTCGGCGCCGGGCCTCTTCACCTCCCAGTACGCTATAGCCGGCAGTTGGAATCGCAGCACGAGGCTCCACTCGGTGCGCGCCCCGCTGCGGTCCGACAAGGCCGCCGACCCGGCGGCGGCCAGCGAGCCCACGCCGGCCAGCCCGGCCTCCCCGCCCAGCGTTTCCACCACCCGCGCGAATACTTCCGCGCCGAGTTTTTCCCGGGTCGCCACCGTGGGGGCCAGCACCACGCGGCGCGCCACGGCCACGTCTGGCTCCAGCACCAGGGCGAGCTGCTGCCCCTCGTAACCGTCCCTCTTCAGATCCAGAAACACTTTGCCCGAGGCGAGTCCGTGGATCGACTTCGCGCCTCCCTCCGTGTACCCGTGCCAAATCCCGTTGACCAGCACCTCGCACTCGGCCGGGAGGCACTCGAGCCCCAGCGGCCCGGCGCGGAGCACCGGCTTCGGCGCCGGCGGCGGCGCGGCGGGCGGCGGGAACCGGCGGGCGATCCGGTCTACCAACTCCTGCGACAGTCCGCCGACGCGAAGCCGCCGCAGCGATTCGGGGGTCGCCGAAAAACTCAGCCCGCGCGACTCGATGGCCTGCCGCAGCCGGCCTTCGAAGATCACTCCGGCCGCATCCAGCAGTTCCTCTACCGAGAAAGGCTTACCCGTGAGGAAAGGGTCCTTCTTCGGCGCCGCGGCGGTCTTCTGCGCCGCCGGGGGCGCCGCCGCGGCCGTCGACAGCAGGCTGACCCCGAGCACCCAGTGGATCACGCCGGCCATTCGACTCCTTTCTGAGAACCCTGGCGGCTACCGCGTCTGGGCTTCCAAGGGTCCTTCTTCGGCGCCGCGGCGGCCGTCGACAGCAAGGTGACGCCGAGCACCCAGTGGATCACGCCGGCCATTGCTACCGCGCCTTGGCTTCCAGTTGCTGCGCGCGGCGCACCTTCTCGCGCATGGCGATGGCCGGCGTGTAGCCCGGCCGCGCCGCCAGCAGGCCGTTGAGAATTCGCGCGGCGTCGCCGTACCGCCCGTTGCGCCAGGCCTCTTCGGCGCGCCGCAGGGCAACCTCCGGCGGCGCCGGCCTCGGCGGCGCCACAGCCGGCGTCGCCGGCTGCGCGGCATCCCGCAGCGACTGCAAGTCGCGGCGCGTTTGCTCGGCCCGCGCGCTGAGCGCCCCATCGGTTGCGGCGTTGGCGAGCTGGCCGGCGGCGGCGTCTATGTAGTGCTGCCACTCGGCGCCCCCCTGGCCCTGGTTCTTGGCCAGCCGCGCCAGCGCCACGTTCAGGTTGGCCGTCTCCAGGTTGGCTTCCGGTCCCTGCGGCGAAATCGCGTGGAGGCCCAGGAAGGCGGTCATTTTTTCGAGATGCCGGCGGATCTCCGCCTCGCCGGCCCCCGGGCCGGGGGCGAACAGCTTCAATAGACGAATGGCCACTTCCGGGTTCTCGCTCTGCCAATCCCCCACTTCGGAGGACTTCAAATAGCCGGGACGCGAAGCTCGCCCGGCGGCGACGCGTTGCACCTCGACCCATTCCTGCTGGCGCGAGTCGGGCGCGCGTAGCACGTTGACCCGGTCGCCGCGCCGCAGCGTCAAAATCGGGCGGGCGCCCAGATCCGCCGCGCTCAGCAGCCGCGCTTCCGAGGAGACCACCAGCGCGGACGCCTGCGCCGACGACAGCGGCGCGGAGCGGGAACCGGCAATCTGCAACGCGATGGCGCCAGCCACCACCAGCAGGGCAATCGCCGCCGCCCCGATGATGGCTTTTTGGCTGGCGCTCAGGCCAGGCCGCGGCGTCGGCGCCCGCCGTGGAGCGATCTTCGCGGGCTGGGCCGGCCCAGCCGCCGGGGGCGCCGGCGCGACCAAGAGCGCCGGAAATTCGACGACCCGCGGCGCTTCCGGCGCCGGAACCGCCGGCGGCGATTCCTCGAGCGTCGCAGCGAGCGGCGGCAGGATCGGCGACTCCACAGCAGCCGGACTCCACACCGGTTTGCTCACAACCGGTTCCGGTTCCGGCTCCAACTCCGTCGCCAGCTCAGCAGGCGGAGCCAGGATCGCTAGCGGAGGCGTCGCGGCTTCTGAAGGCGGAAGGGACGCGACCTCCCGAGGCGCCTCCGGCGCAGGAGTCGGCGGCGGAGCCGGCGCCGCGGCGCGCGCGGCCTCGACGCGAGCCGCTGGCGCAGGAGTCAGCGGCGGGGCGGCGCGC
>Ga0247727_10003945_pt1 | contig 32158 bp, 28 predicted proteins | sample WisWelCaveWW1625_FD_202498 | JGI IMG/M metagenome (GOLD analysis project Ga0247727, IMG submission 202498) | Biofilm microbial communities from Wishing Well Cave, Virginia, United States - WW16-25 | ecosystem: Environmental > Aquatic > Deep subsurface > Groundwater > Cave microbial mat | place...
GATTAAAGCACGGTACCTCAAAAAAAAGACGATTAGCGCGGTTTCGCACGAAAATTCCTCTAGAATTCTGGAGTTTCGTGACAAACTGACCTGTTAAACTGAACTTATGTCCGATCAAATCAATGACGATTTCTTGCAGTTGGCCAACATTGTTGAACCCGATTCCGAATTTGTTCCGCTCATTTCGGAGGAAGAGGAAGACAATTTGAACAAGGAGGACATCCCGGAAACGATTCCTATTCTGCCTTTGAGAAACAACGTCCTTTTTCCGGGTGTTGTCATACCGATTACGATTGGCCGGAATAAATCAGTCCGACTTGTAGACAGTATCTACAATGGCAACCGGCTTGTTGGTGTGCTTTCTCAGGTGAAGACCAATATTGAAGATCCCTCGTTTGAAGACCTCAACCGCATAGGAACCGTCGCAAAAATCATAAAAAGGCTACGAATGCCGGATGGTTCAACAACGGTAATTATCCAGGGAAAGCGAAGGTTCGAAGTTTCTGGTTTTATGCAGACAGAACCGTATTTCACGGCCTCTATAAAGTCACTTTGGGATCAAAAGCTCGATCTCAAGGTAGACAAAAACAAAGCGCTTGTTTCCTCGATGAAGGATATGGCGATGAAAATAATTCAAGAATCATCCAACATTCCCCTTGAAGCGTCTTTCGCTATCCGCAACATCGAGAGCCCTACGTTTCTTGTAAACTTTATTGCCTCCAACCTAAGCAGCACGGTGGCAACAAAACAGCGTCTGCTCGAAATCGACGACATCGCCAAACGCGTCGAGGAAGTGATACTCGAACTTTCGAACGAGTTGAAAATGCTCAATATGAAGAACGAAATCCAATCGAAAGTTAAGATGGATATCGACCGGCAGCAGCGAGAATACTTTCTCAACCAACAAATGCGGACGATCCAGGACGAGTTGGGCGGTAACCCGGCAGAAAACGAAATCAAACAATTCAAGAAAAGAGCAAAAGAGAAAAAGTGGTCCGAAACCATTGAAAAAGCGTTTGAAAAAGAAATCACGAAACTCGGCCGGATGAACCCACAGGGTGCAGAATATGGGGTTCAACTGAATTACATCGATTTACTGCTCGACCTGCCTTGGAATGAAAGCACGAGTGACGACTTCGACTTGAAACGAGCAAGAACCATACTTGAAAATGACCATTTTGGGCTGGACAAAGTGAAAGAGCGAATTCTGGAATATCTCGCGGTCCTAAAGTTGAAAGGAGATATGAAATCGCCGATTCTATGCCTCTACGGCCCACCTGGAGTCGGCAAAACCTCACTTGGAAAATCTATCGCCGAAGCCATTGGTAGAAAATATGTTCGAATGTCGCTCGGTGGACTCCACGATGAAGCCGAGATCCGTGGTCACAGACGAACCTATATCGGAGCAATGCCGGGCAGAATTTTACAGAATCTTAAAAAAGCGGGAAGTTCAAATCCAGTCTTTGTTCTGGACGAAGTCGATAAAATTGGACGAGGCCATACCGGCGACCCTTCATCCGCGTTGCTGGAGGTTTTGGATCCTGAACAGAATTCGAAATTCAACGACAATTTCGTGGAACTGGATTATGATTTGTCCAAAGTACTCTTTATCGCAACTGCTAATAACCTTGCAGGTATTCAAGCTCCCTTGCTTGACCGAATGGAAATTATCGAGGTGAATGGTTACACGGTTGAAGAGAAACTCGAAATTGCAAAAAAGCACCTTGTTCCCAAGCAGCTCAAAGCGCACGGGGTCACAGATGAATTTTGCGGATTCCCGGCAGCAATCATCGAACAGATCGTTACCTCGTATACCAGCGAGTCCGGAGTACGAGGTCTGGAAAAGGTAATTGCCAAACTGATCCGAAATCGGGCCAAGGAAATGGCTATGAAAGAAAAGTTCAAGCCTCAGATCGATTCGAAACATCTGGCCAAAGTCCTAGGTCCGCCTCGTTCAAAAGACAAATACCACGGGAATGATCTTGCGGGTGTGGTCACTGGTCTGGCCTGGACATCTGCTGGTGGAGAAATAATGTTTATTGAAACCTCCCTTACACGAGGCAAAGGTACGCTAACACTGAGTGGAAATTTGGGCGATGTGATGAAAGAATCCGCAGTACTGGCTCACAATTACTTGAAAGCAAATTCGGAAAAATTTGATCTCGCGCCTGAAATTTTTGAAAAATGGGATGTGCACGTTCACGTTCCGGAGGGTGCAACGCCAAAGGAAGGGCCTTCGGCAGGAATCACCATCCTTACGTCGATGGCATCGGCATTTACCCAGCGAAAAATCAAAAAATTTCTCGCAATGACGGGTGAAATTACCTTGCGCGGCGTGGTTTTACCAGTCGGTGGAATCAAAGAAAAAATCCTCGCAGCCAAGCGAGCAGATATCAAAGAAATTATTCTTTGTAAACAAAATGAAAAAGATGTATTGGACATCCGACAGGATTACCTCAAGGGTCTGAAATTTCATTTTGTCGCCTCGATGAGTGAGGTATTAGACATTGCATTGCTCAACCAAAAAGTCAACAATCCAAGAAAAATTGAGGTCTACTCAAAATAGAAATCGCCGTCCGCATTTTCCTTCAGGTCGGTTTGTCGTATCAGGACTTATTTTCCTTATTTCCGTTCTGAGTGGACACGTCGCGTTGACACAGCAACCAGATCTTAGCGTGCCCGAGGAAATCCTCAAGGAAATGGAGACCGTCAAGGTGATGTATACCGATACCAGTTGGTTTTCATTTCGCGTGGTTCCGCCGAAAAAAAGTTCGGGCGAATACGACAGAGTTGCACTTTGTTTCAGTGGAGGCGATCAAAGTGAGGCCGTTGTCAACTATTGTTATGCCGCCTGGTTTCGGTCGCCTATGCTCGACACCTATTGGAAAATTCTACCGGTTTCGATTGGAGGACAAAATTTGCGCGACCTCGACTCAGCTGCATTTTGTGCGATGACAAGAAGTATCGTCGGACAATTCAATTGCCTCGAATCGGGTTGGCTCGCTCTTGGTACTTCCAACGGTGGTATCGCCGCCTTTAAGTGCCTCGCGGCCGAACCTCAGCGATTCGAAGGACTCATTACCGTACCCGGTTCCCTAAGCAAGGAAATCGCACCGGATAAAAACTGGAGTCATCTCAAAATATTACTCGCTGTTGGTCAGGAGGATCAGGAGGTTTGGCACAGTGCCGCAGATAAAACAATCGAAAAAACGGAAAGCCACGTCCGCGCTGTTCAGAAAATGATTCTCAAGAAAACTGGTCACGTTTTACCGATTGGTTATAAGGTTGACCGCATTTATAAGGTGTGGTTCAATCTAGAATGAGACCGAAATCTCAGATTCTTTTGGTAATCGGAAAAATGAGTAGTATGCCAATCGTAAAATAGATCGCGCTGCCAGCCAGCAAAACAAAATCGACAAACGAAAACTCTGATACCAAAAATTCATTGCCAAGAATTATCAGCGTGAACAAATACGAACAGGCCGCCGGAACAACATACAGGGCAAGTCCTAAACGAACGCGGCGGTAAATCAGAATCAATCCCGTCAACATAACAAAATAGACCACCAACTGAAGAGAGGAATGAACAATCAGCATATTCTCCGGGTCTGAACTGAACTCGTAGCGATCGCCAATTTCAATGAATCGTTTGTGGATCAAATTCTGATATCCCACGTTCAGCGTTGTCCTCAGGAGAACTGCCAGCAAAGAGAGCAAATGCCAGGATGCGAGGTAGAGCCAGATGATCATTCCACCCAGGAAGGACATACGCATAATGAAGTCAGGTCGCTCCCTGCCGAGTAAAAAATTTCGGAAACGCAGAATTAAATTTTTAGGTTGAATCGCTGAAAATGCCATTCTACAAGGGTTTACTTGATTATCCGCATGTATACCAAAGATATTCTTAATAATTGATCTTAAAATCTTTATCACAATCCTGAAAGGCGTAATCTGGATTTAGATTCATTCTTTTCCAGTACGCATTTCACCATTCAGTTTTCAAGTTGTGACGCAAGGGGTGTAGGTTCGAATTGTATCGCTAAATCTATTCGAGTCTGTGAAAGATTACCTAAGGTATCGTCATAAACATCAGGAAAATCTAAAAACATACCGTTTAGAAGCCGCAAAGTGCCTTGAGGAAGACGAATGGTAAACATCCGGATAATCTAATCAAGACGGAATGCTTGATTCTAGTGGCCATCGTTAATTCGGTGGTAAACATCCGGATAATCCCGAATTTGCGGACTCAACGTTTTGAGTAGACTCCGCCAGCTCGGTGTAAACATCCGGACAATCCACAACAACACGGAGTGAGTGTTTTGCGCAGCCTTCGGCAGGTCGGTGTAAACATCCGGATAATCAAAGGAACAATTCAATGAGAAAGCTTCCAACAAGCAGAACCGCCCTTTTTTCTATCGAATAGCGCAGCTACTCCTTTCAATACTATAAGCGGAATGCTCAATTGGCATCACCTGAAGCGAGTACGTTGTCCAAAAGCCGTGTTTCGTTCGCGTGCTAATGGATTGTTAATAATTATTGACGCCAAAATTGCACGATGCTCAATAATTGATTAATTTAGCGTCACGATTTGATTACATTTTAACCTTTATATATGCTTTTAGTTGGAAATCAAGCGCCTGAGTTTAGCGGCGTCGATGGGCGGGGTCAGGTGATCCGGCTATCGGATTTCCGTGGGCGCAAATTGATACTCTTTTTTTATCCTGGTGATTTTACGTTGTTCTGCACGATGGAGGTTTGCAACTTGAGAGATCATTATTCAGAGTTAAAAGAGCAAGGTTTTGAATTATTGGGCGTCAGCGCCAATTCCATCTCCAGTCACAAGGAATTTACAGACAAACACCGATTGCCTTTTCAACTTCTGTCCGATCTGAAAAAAGAAGTCATCCAGCAATACGGTGCGTGGGGTCGGAAGGGATTTTGGAAATTCTTTTCTTTTGGTGTAAGGAGAGTCACTTTTGTGATCGATGAATTTGGGATCATCTCTTACATAATAAGAAATGTCAAGTCATCTTCTCACGCAGAACAATTGATGAAAATTTTTAAAAGAGATGTGCGCGAAAAGTCGCCGGGACTGAGTAATGAACTCTTACACTAATGTGAAGGCAAAAAATACAGAGCAGATAAGGGTAAGGATTTAAGGTTACAAGTGAACTCCGATCGCCCGTTTGCCTGAGTCTGAAAGGACTTATGCAGGGCGACCGGGGTCCTTGTAGAACCAAGTGAATATGAATTTAGTAAATAGTTAAAAATAAGTACAGCAAAAAGGAGAGGGCGTAAATCAATTACGTTTTGCCACCCTTTCTTTGTAATTAAAACAAATCAAAATGGGAGAAGTAAACAAAGAAAAGCTGAAGGCCCTTCAGCTTACCCTCGACAAGCTCGAGAAAACGTACGGAAAGGGTTCCGTAATGCGCTTGGGAGATAACGCGGTGGAACCAATCGATGTCATCTCTACAGGATCGGTAACACTCGACCTTGCACTGGGAGTGAATGGATTTCCGAGAGGGCGGATCATTGAAATTTTTGGCCCCGAATCATCCGGTAAAACAACGGTTGCACTGCACGCCATAGCGGAGTGCCAAAAAATGGGTGGCACGGCAGCATTCATTGATGCCGAACACGCATTCGACCGGTTTTATGCAGAGAAACTTGGAATCAATACTGCGGAATTGTTGGTGTCACAACCTGACAATGGGGAGCAGGCACTGGAAATCGCAGACCACCTGATTCGTTCCGGCGCCGTCGACATTTTGGTCATCGATTCGGTTGCAGCGTTAACACCCCGTGCCGAAATCGAAGGTGAAATGGGTGACTCCCAGATGGGATTGCAAGCAAGGTTGATGTCAAAAGCTTTACGAAAACTGACAGGTTCGATACACAAGGCAAACACCTGCTGCATTTTTATCAATCAGCTTCGGGAAAAAATCGGAGTGATGTTCGGCAACCCGGAAACAACTACAGGTGGTAACGCATTGAAATTTTATGCTTCGATCCGCCTCGATATCCGCCGCAATGCACAGATTAAAGAAGGCGATGACGTCGTGGGTAACCGCACCAAAGTCAAGATTGTTAAAAACAAAGTTGCCCCTCCATTCCGCAAAGCCGAATTTGACATTATGTATGGCTTGGGGATCTCAAAAATAGGTGAGATCATCGATCTGGGTGTCGATCTTGGAATCATTAAAAAGAGCGGCTCCTGGTTTGCCTACAACGATACCAAACTCGGTCAGGGCCGTGATGCGGTGAAACTGCTTCTCCAGGACAATCCGGAATTGACCGAAGAACTTGAAAAGGCAATTTTCAGTGAAATACAAGGAGCGATGGACGCACCGGTCAAGGAAGTCAAAGAGGCACCCGTTTCAGGTAAAAAAGGTGCCAAAGAAAAAAACGCATACGCTGAAGCTGAAGCGGAGTAATGCTGCTCTCAACTTCGCTCGGATAGCGGCGTGATCCAGTTGTTGGTGTCCGAGCGAAGCCGCCGGTGTCCGAGCGAAGCCGCCGGTGTCCGAGCGAAGCCGCCGGTGTTCGAGCGAAGCCGAGGACACCGACAATGAAAATCGTAAAACGCTGTATAGGTTTTACTTCTGCCAAAACCAAAGCGTGCGGCCTTCGTTGTTCTGTTGATGACAGAATGAGAAGGTCGCGCCTTTTTCACGAAAGCGTCTAAAAAATTCCGCTTTTAACTGGCTAGTAGGTCCAGCGCCTGATCCGTTATTTACGAATCGAATTAGCTCATTATCACCAAAATGTGATACGATCGCTGACTCGTTATTTTCTCGAAGCACTGAAAAACGACCTGAGGTATTTTTTAGACAGTTGTTATGTTTTCCTATGCACTTCAATCAATGCCCAATCGAAGTTCGTTGCGATGGATTACTTTTGAAAAAAAGTAGATTGAGAGTATTTGCCTTCATAACCGTTGCAATCCTTTTGTTCAGCTGTGGCCCGGCGGAGAATGATACCCCTGTTGATCAGCCAGTCATCGACTCGCCTGTACCGATAGATTCGATGAAATACTACGCGATATTGGTAGAGGAAAATCCTTCAAGTACAGATGCATTTTACTACCGTGCGAGATATTGTATTCGCCAGGGACTGGTGGATCAGGCGCTGCTCGATTTGGAAACTGCAATGAACATCGATTCTACGATCCCAAAGGTCCGGATTGCTTATGGCGACGTGCTGTTGTCAAAATTGGCAATAGAAGACAGCAAGGTGCAATATGAATTCGTGCTGGCCACAGACAGTTCAAGCGTCCCGGCTTTAATGGGAATGAGTCGTATTTATGCCCTTCTGAACAACAACGCCAACGCCATCGCGTACCTCAGCCGACTCCTCACCATAGACCCACACTATGCCGACGCTTATTTTCTAAAGGGAATGATCTATCGCGCTGACTTTTATGAGACCGGTAGGAAAGAAAGCTGGGACAGAGCAATGTCGTCCTATCAGACCGCGGTGGAACAGAATCCGGATTATTACGCAGCCTATGTCGAAATGGGCGTTATGCACGATCAGGTCAATTCAGATCTCGCAATCGACTATTACAATTCGGCCTTGGATATTTATCCCGAAAGCATTGAGGCCTGGTATAACATCGGTATGTTCTTTCAAAAGCGGGGCGAACTGGATACGGCCCTGGCTACCTACCGCAGATTGAATGAAATAGATTCAACCTATCCCGAGCCATATTTTAATCAGGGATACATCCATATGCTGTACACCGAAAAACTCGACAGCGCGATTTATTATTTTGAAAAAGCCACTCATTTTGACCCCGAATATTTTCAGGCTTTCAACAACATAGGACTTTGTTATGAAAAACTCGGAAACGAGGCGACCGCTGTTGGGTATTACCAAAAAGCAGTAAAAATTAATCCGGATTTTGATTTGGCAAAGGAGAATTTAAGACGACTGGACTGAGCTATCTCTAGTATGCTCTGTCGCTAATCCCTTCGACATAATTAATGAAGGCCTTGTTTACGACTCTATTTCCACCTGGCGTTGGATAATTACCTGTAAAATACCAGTCGCCCTTGTGATTAGGACAAGCCTGATGTAAATTCTCGATCGTCTGAAACACAACTCGAACCTCCGCAGCAATGCCTTCGGGACGCAGCAATTCCGCTATTTTTTTCGAAATTTCTACCGCAGAAAAAGGTGCATAAATCGCCTTAACATTGTTCGAAATGAGCTCCTTTTTCAAGGTCGAATCGGCTTTGCATTTCTCGTATGTTTCTCGGATTATATGCGCTTGCCCCGACTCCTTCAACAGGCTTATCGCGGCCTCGAAGGCAATGAAATCGCCGAGTTTGGCCATATCAATTCCATAACAATCCGGATAGCGGATTTGTGGTGCGGATGACACAACTACAATACGCCTTGGATGAAGTCGGTCCAGAATTCGAAGAATGGACTTTTTCAGCGTCGTGCCCCGAACGATCGAATCATCGACAATTACAAGATTGTCGGATTGTTTCAAGGTGCCGTAGGTGATGTCATAAACGTGTGTCACCAAGTCGGAACGGCTTTTGTCTGCCGTAATAAACGTCCGCAATTTGGTGTCCTTCACGGCTATTTTTTCAATTCGGTTCCTGATCGTGAGAATATTCATCAGCTCCTCGTCCGTAATATTCGGTCCCTGTTTTCGGATCAAATCAAACTTTCGTTGGTTGTTATGACGCTCCAGACCTTTCATCAGGCCAAAAAACGCCGTTTCCGCTGTATTGGGGATGTACGAAAAAACAGAGTTTTCCACCTCGCCATCGATGGCCTTCAAAACATCGTCAACAATGAGCTTTCCTAAATTTTTTCGCTCCTCGTAAATGTCCGCGTCGCCAGGTCTCGAAAAATATATTCGCTCAAAACTGCATTGCCTGATTTCGCCGGGTTGGTTTATCAATACTTCAGAAACTTTTCCAGACTTTTTGATGATCAGTGCGTGACCCGGAGTAATTTCTTTAACTGCGTCGTGATGCACATTAAACGCGGTTTGAATAACGGGCCGTTCACTGGTCACAACACATACCTCTTCGTCTTCATACCAGTGAACTGGCCGAATACCGTTCGGATCCCGAAGCACGAATGCGTCGCCGTGACCAAGCAGACCGCACATTGCATAACCACCGTCCCAAAGAGCCGAGGCCTTCTGGAGAATTTTCGGCAGATCCAGATGTTGCGCAATCTTGTTGTAAATGTCGCGGTTCGAAATACCCTCCGGTTTGTACTTGTTATAAAGTCGCAGGTTCTCTTCGTCAATAAAATGTCCGATTTTTTCGAGGATCGTAATCGAGTCCGCCTTCCCTTTCGGATGCTGACCGAGTTTTACCAGTACATCAAAAAGCTCGTCGTTGTTGGTCAGGTTGAAGTTTCCGGCAACTATCAAACTGCGCGTTTTCCAATTGTTTTGGCGAAGAAACGGATGACAGTATTCCAAACTATTTCCGCCAAAGGTCCCGTACCGGAGATGTCCAAGAAACAACTCTCCGGTAAATCCGGCGTGCTTCTTTAGATACTGAACGTCCCGCAGCCGCGCTGGATTTCGTTCTTCGATGGATTTAAACCGGAGATTGATGTGGGCAAAAATGTCCTGTATCGGTTGTGCATCCAGCGACCTGTAACGAGAAATATAGCGCTCCCCGGGCTCCATATCAAACTTGATGTTCGCAAGACCTGCACCGTCCTGACCGCGGTTGTGCTGTTTCTCCATCAGGAGATACATTTTGTTCAATCCGTAAAACGCGGTTCCGTATTTTTCAAGGTAAAACTCTAGCGGTTTTTTAAGCCTTAACAAGGCGATCCCGCATTCGTGCTTGATGGCGTCGCTCATCGGAGGAAAAGGAGATTCATTGGCGTCGCAAAAGTACAAAACCTAAGCCGTTTTTCGGAAGATTTTTGAATAGGTTTTAAACAAGATGTTGATGGCGTCCTGTTACCCGATTTTAGCGGGTCTTTTTAAAATCTGTAATCCAGAAGAGCGATCGGAGCAAACCTCGTGGCTAAGCCGATCTCTCGCAGTGGCCAAAACAAGCGACCAAGAATATGCGTCAAGCGCGTTTAAAGTTCTGGTATTCCAGTATATATATCCACTTTTGCAGCTATTTTTTGTATTCCCTGAATGGAATACCAGTGTTCGGATAGACGCAAAAAAACGATCTCCCTACCCGATCAGACCCCATTATTTTTGCCAGAGGCTTGTTAAATCCAAAGTTTCCTTGTACATTTGCAACCCGAAATTTTTGAATAATTCCGGTGTTCTGCGGGGCAACAAAACTGGAAAATTAAAACGAAGCATTGTGGACGCTATTAGCTACAAAACAGTAAACGGAAACAAGGAAACAGCCAATAAGAAATGGCTCCTCGTGGATGCCGAGGGACAAGTCCTTGGACGCCTTGCAAGCCGTGTTGCCTACCTGATTCGCGGTAAGCACAAAACCAATTTCACTCCGCACGCCGATTGTGGTGACAATGTGATTGTGATCAATGCCGAAAAAATTCGATTTACCGGCAATAAAGTAAATACCAAACAATATGTTCGTCACACAGGATATCCCGGTGGACAACGTTTTGAGTCCCCTGCGTTCCTCCTTAAAAGCCACCCCGGCCGGATTGTTGAGTACGCGGTTCGCGGAATGCTTCCGAAAAACAAACTCGGTGACGAGTTGTTCAGAAATCTTAAAGTTTACGTAGGTCCAAATCACGATCAAGCCGCCCAAAAGCCGGAAGCGATCAAGTTAGAAACCATTAAATAAATTAAGCAGGAATGAGCGTTACAAATGCACTTGGTCGCCGTAAATCATCTGTCGCACGGGTGATTCTTTCCAAGGGAAAAGGCAAAATCACCGTTAACTCAAGGGATGCAAAAGAGTATTTCAATACCCCGATGCTACTCGAAAAAATAAACCAGCCGTTCCGACTTACAGATACAACGGGTTCATACGACGTCGCAGTGAATGTAGACGGTGGTGGATTCAACGGCCAGGCTGAAGCCATCAGACTAGGTATCTCCCGCGCATTGGTCGAAATCAATGCCGAGCTTAAACCTGCTTTGAAAGCCGAAGGGCTAATGACGCGAGACCCACGAATGGTGGAAAGAAAAAAACCGGGCCGCAAAAAAGCACGTAAAAAATTCCAGTTCTCGAAACGTTAATCCTGAGTCCCGATCGCTATCGGGAGCCATCTGGCGTTGGCTAAAACGCCGTTTAGTATCTAAATTGACAGGACCTTTACCAGCTACCTGCCAATTGCTCGAAGAAGTAAAAAGAATGTAAACTAGTCCGCCTGAGGCGGGCAAAAAAAAAGAAAAATGGCAATTGCAACATTTGAAGAATTATTGGACGCCGGTGTTCACTTCGGTCACCTGCGCAGAAAGTGGAACCCGAATATGGCGCCCTACATCTTTACAGAAAAGAAGGGCATTCACATCATCGATCTGAACAAAACACTCGTCCAACTCGATATCGCCTGCTCCGCATTGAAGCAAATCGCGAAGTCCGGTAAAAAGGTACTTTTTGTTGCGACGAAAAAACAGGCCAAAGGAATTCTTGAAGAACACATCCGTCCAACAAAAATGCCGTATGTTGTTGAACGGTGGTCTGGTGGAATGCTCACTAATTTCGGAACCATCCGGAAAGCCATCCGCAAAATGACTTCCATTGACAAGATGGGCGAAGACGGAACGATGCAGACTTTCGCAAAGAGAGAACGGCTTCAATTGAGCCGTACACGTGCCAAACTCGATAAGAACTACGGTACCATTGCCGAAATGACTCGTATTCCGGCTGCAATCTTTGTGATTGACGTAATGAAAGAACACATTGCAGTAAAGGAGGCCATTAAACTTGGAATACCTGTTTTTGCAATGGTGGATACAAATTCCGACCCACGGAACATCGACTTTGTCATTCCGGGAAATGATGACGCAACAAAGTCAATCGACAAAATTCTCGAAAAGATTGCCATTGCTCTCTCTGAAGGTCTTGAAGAGAGAAAAAATCTCAAGGTCAGGGAAAAAATCGTTCGTGAACCGGCCGAATCAGGATCGTCGAAGGCATAGTTATTTGCACAAATTAAACAGAAGAGATGAGTATTACAGCTACACAGGTTAACGACCTGAGAAAAAAAACGGGTGCGGGAATGATGGATTGCAAAGTTGCACTCACGGAAGCCAACGGCGACTTTGAAAATGCCATCGACATCCTTCGCAAAAAAGGGCAGAAAGTTGCTGCCAAACGCGGTGACAACGAAACCAAGGAAGGATTGGTGATTGCCAGAACAATTGACGGCGACAAGCGCGGCATCATTTTGTCGCTCGCCTGCGAAACCGATTTTGTCGCCAAAAACGAAAGCTATTACCAATTCGTAGACAGTTTGGTCGACATCGCTGCAAAAAGCAATGTGAAAACCGCCGAAGAGCTTCAAAGCACGAGTTATGATGGCAAACTTTCAGTAGCCGAAAAGATTACAGAACAAATCGGAGTCATTGGCGAAAAACTGGAAATCGCATCCTTCGCGGTAATCGACGCTGAGGCGGTTGTGGCATACAATCACCCGGGAAACCAAATCGCATCGCTGGTGGGTCTGACCAAATCCAGTGACAAAGCGAAAGACGCCGGAAAACAAGTGGCAATGCAAGTGGCAGCAATGTCGCCTATCGCGTTGGACAAAAACGGTGTGGATCAAAATACCATCAACCGTGAAATTGAAATTGGAAAAGAGCTGGCCATTCAAGAAGGTAAACCTGCAGATATGGCTGAAAAAATTGCGCTCGGTCGTTTGAATAAATTCTTTAAGGAAAGTACATTGTTGAGTCAGGAATTTATTAAAGACAATAAAAAATCCGTCGAGCAGTTCCTCAAAGAAACCGAAGACGGGCTAACCGTCAAAGACTTTAAACGAGTTGCTCTAAAATAAATACTTTTGACCCTGACGTTTACTGTCGGGGTTTTTTTTGATCCATCCACCAAAAACGGAATAAAAATGTACAAAAGAGTTCTCCTGAAACTGAGTGGTGAATCCCTGATGGGCGATCAGCAATTCGGTATAGACAATAAGGTGCTTGACGCCTATGCCGCAGATATCAAAACCATTTGTGACAAATCGGTTCAGGTAGCGATTGTAATTGGAGGTGGTAACATCTTCCGCGGAGTACAGGCAGAGGATGGCGGTATGGATCGCACTCAGGGCGACTATATGGGAATGCTTGCCACGGTGATCAACTCAATGGCATTGCAGGCGGCTCTGGAAAAATTTGGAATCACAACGCGTTTGCAGTCCGCCATTGAAATGAAACAAATCGCCGAACCCTTTATCAAACGCCGGGCAGTGAGACATCTCGAAAAAGGCCGCGTGGTAATTTTTGGAGCAGGAACCGGCAACCCATACTTTACAACTGATTCAGCAGGGGCACTTCGCGCAATCGAAATCGAAGCCGATGTCATTCTCAAAGGGACACGCGTCGATGGAATCTACACGTCGGACCCTGAAAAAGACAAAACAGCAAAAAAATACACTGAGCTAACCTACGACCTGGCCTACGAAAAAGGATTGAAAGTAATGGATATGACGGCCTTTACACTTTGCAAAGAAAACAACATTCCGATCATCGTCTTTGATATGAACACTTCTGGCAATCTTCTGAAAGTCGTACAGGGCGAAAAAATCGGTACATTGGTCACAGCCTAAATTTCATTGATTATGGAAGAAGAGTTGAAAATGATTTTCGATAACACGAAGTCAGAAAATGACAAATCGATCACACACCTCGCGACAGAATTAGAGAAAATCCGCGCCGGACGTGCTACCCCGTCAATGCTCGATACCGTGCAGGTTGAAGCCTACGGCGTCGTATCTCCGTTGAGCCAGTTGGGAAATGTCAATACGATGGATGCAAAAACACTCGTGATACAACCTTGGGATAAGGGCCTCTGTGAAGCCATTTGCAAAGGAATTATGAATGCTAATCTTGGATTGAATCCTCAAAATAACGGCGGTTCAATCATCATCAATATCCCGATGCTCACGGAAGATCGCCGAAAAGATCTTGTGAAGAAAGTAAAGGCCGAGGGAGAACACGCCAGAGTAAGCATACGGAACAATAGAAAAGAAGCCAACGACCTTGCTAAACAACTCAAGAGCGATGGTATCCCGGAAGACCGGATCAAATATCTCGAAACGGAAATTCAGAAACTCACCGACGCAGCCGGCACCAAAATCGAAACGCTGGTCACAAAAAAAGAAGCGGATATTATGACCATCTGATCCTTGATTGGATCCACTTTCATTCAGAATTTACGATGAAATATGTGCTGATCTTTTCTGGATTCCTGTTCGGTGCGACTGTCTTTTCCCAGGAACCGGAAAAAATATATTTTGATAAGAACTGGGAAATCACCGACGAATCAAACCACTATTTTTACCGGACGATTGACCAAAAACACGAGGGTTTTATTGTCAAAGACTTTTGGAAAAATGGTACCCTTCAGTCTTCGGCAGTCTGTCATCGAACAGATTCGGTTCTGAGCCACTTGAAAACGAATGGGGATTTTCCGGACAGCATTCTCAAGACGGTTCGCTATTACAAACGCAACGGCCGCAGCGATTATGAGATCATTTATTCGGTGAAAGATTACCTCAATACCTTGCCCAAACTGATCGCCGATTCGCTGAAAAATCACGTGGAAATTCTGGAAACAGGTGACTTCTATACAGACTTCCGCAAAAAAGAACGCATACGCTGGGCAGCGTTTATGACCGATGGACGGCTAAACGGATTATACGTCAACTATTGGGGTAGAGCGCAGACTCCGTTTGTCATCAGCAATTACAAAGATGGATTGCTCCACGGAACAAGCGAATATTACTACAGCGACAAGACGCGCATGTCTTCCGCTCAATATCAGGAAGGCCAGAAGCACGGAAAAAGTATGGCGTACACATATTCTGGTGAAGTCAAATGGATCAAAACGTACGAACACGGCGTGCTGGTTAACAAACGTTGAAAGATCGCTGATGTCGTGGAAATGCTCAAAAATCAGGGCACAAAAAAACCTGAAAAGAGCTTACTGATAGTCGTGGTAGCATTCTCTTTTCAGGTTACCGTGCAAGGAAATTAAAACCAGAAGCAAATAAATTGCGTTCTCAGGTATAGACGTTAAAAAGCAGATAGTGGTTGGGGGAAAATCAAAAATTGTACTCAAACTTGTACCCTACGCCTCGCAAACTTTTGAAATACATAGGATTACGAGAGTCCATTTCGAAGTATTTTCTCAGATTCAAAATGTAATTGTCAATGGTTCTGCTCGAAGGCCAGACGTCCTTTCCCCAGATTTCGTCGAGTATTTCGTCGCGTGAAATCACCTGATTTTTCCGGGTGATCAGCATCTTCATCAAGTCCACTTCGCGTTTTGTCAGGGTCATTTTTTTACCCTTTGCAAAGACTTCAAATGTTTTGAAATTCACAGTATTGCCACCGAATTCGAACGAATCGGGTTCGATTAGCGGAGGGGACCTTTTCAGTAGAATATCCACGCGAAGCAAAAGCTCTTCCAGGTTGAATGGTTTGACCAGGTAATCGTCAGCGCCAGCCTTCAGTCCGCCAATTCTGTCGGTCGACGTTCCTTTTGCAGAGGTCATCAGAATCGGAACATTCGAGTTGGTTCGGATTTTTCTGCAGACATCGAATCCATTGATTTCGGGGATCATTATGTCCAGAATGATGAGGTCAATTTTTTCGGAATATTTGCTCAGTGCTTCTGAGCCACTGCGAGCTACCTCAACCGAATAATTCTCCAGCTCCAGGTTCAATGTCAATACGTGAATCAGGCTCTCTTCGTCTTCAACAAGCAGGATTCGTTTCATCGGTCATTCTGGAATTCGGTCAAAATTATGTCTTATTCCGTCTCGTGAATCGCATAACCGTACGTATTTTTGAGGATGTCGAAAATCTGTGCGCTGATTGGTCTTGGAAGTAATCTCGGCGACCGCGAACAAAATATTCGTCAGGCGATCGATCGGATTTCGGAACAAATTGGTGACATCGAGGCCTGCTCATCGCTCCACGAAACGGCGCCCTGGGGGTTTCAGACAAAACACCCATTTGTCAACGCCGTCATCCAGGTTCAAACGGAACTCGATGCAATGCAGTTGTTGGAAATATCGACTAGAATCGAACAAAAAATGGGGCGAACCTCAAAAACCAGTCAAAGCTACGAGGATAGGTTGATCGACATCGATTTGCTCGACTTTAATGGCCTGATAATCAATACAAAAGAATTGACCCTTCCCCACCCTAAAATGCACCTTCGGAATTTCGTGCTGATTCCACTTTCTGAAATCTTACCGATATGGATTCACCCGGTTTTTCGCACAGGAATTTCCGAACTGCAAAATCGATTTATTAAAGGAGAGAATTCAATTCATTAACGCGCTGACTCATAAGGGCCTTGAACATTTTGAAATTTTGCGCTTTTTTTATTCTGGTCAAAAAAAATGCGTATACTTGCACCCTGTTTTAAACCTTATTAAGAGATTAAATCTGATCAAATGAAAAAGCAAGGAATATTTGGGCTTTTTGCCGTTTTTGCGTTGGCTGGCATACTGTCCGGATGCAAGATTATTGGCGAGGTGGAGTATACCATCGAGCAAAATCCAGTGGAAATGCACGGAGATAGCGTGAGAATCAATATCACCGTTAAAATCCCTGAAAAAGGACTTCACAAAAAGGCAACTGCCGAGATTACGCCGAAATTGGGCGAAAAGGCCTTTAAATCGGTCGCCATTCAAGGTGAAAAAGCGGCTGGTAATGGCCAGACCATTGCGAAGAAAACCGGCGGGACTGTGAACTACCGCGACGTTATCGCGTATTCTTCGGATTTGGAGTACGCTGACCTCACCGTTTCCGGTACTGCCAACAAAGGCAAAAAGGAAATAGAAATTCCTGTTTATAAGGTTGCCGACGGTACGAACGTAACTCCTCTTTGGGTTCAGAACGACGACAAGGCCCTGATCGGTGCCGATGCTTTCGTCAGAACGACTGAGAAAACGTACGACCTTGCTCAGATCAACTACCTCAAAGGAAAACACGACGTCCGTTCGACCGAGATGTCTGACAAAGACATCAAGGCACTCACAGACTGGTTGAAAGCAGCGGAAGTCAATCCGAAGATTGAGCCGAAGAAAGTAAATCTTCCTGCCTATGCTTCACCAGAAGGTGAAACAGCGAAAAACGGCGAACTTGCCAACGACCGCGCAAAAACAGGAGAAGAAGCGATGAAAAAAATTGTAGCCAACGCGAAATTTACCGCGCCGCTTACCTATAGCCAATTAGCAAAAGGTGAAGACTGGAGTGGATTTAAAGCTGCGATGGAAGCGTCTAAAATGGAAGACCGCGATCAGATTCTGAGAATTCTTCAGATGTATTCTGATCCTGAAGTTCGCGAAAAAGAAATCCGCAACCTCGCTGCAACGTATAACAAATTGGAGAAAGAAATTCTTCCTTCACTTCGGCGTACACAATTGCTCGTAGTATTCGATCACGTGGGTTGGTCAGACGATGAGTTGAAACAACTCTCCAAAACAAAACCTGACACACTGACCATCGAAGAACTTTTGTTCACCGCGACATTGACCGATGATCTGGCCGAAAAAATGCGTGTGTATAAATTGGCTCAGACACAATATCCGGAAGACTGGAGATCGCACAACAACGTAGGATACGTTTATTATATGCAGAATGATCTTGCGAACGCTAAATCAAACTTCGAGAAAGCGAACAGCACGAAAGAAAATCCGGTGACATTGAACAACCTCGGGATCATTTCACGCATCAACGGTGATCGCGACAAAGCACGTGAGTTGCTCAATTCTGCTACATCCGCTGGCTCTGAAGTAAAATACAACCTCGGAATCATCGACATTCAGGATGGAGAATATGCGAAGGCAATCGGCAATATGGGAAGCAACAATACCTTTAACAAGGCGCTTGCTCAAACGCTGAACAAAGATTACGGTCCTGCCGGCACAACGCTGAACGGGTCACCGGACAAGGAATCTGCGCTCGGTTACTACCTGAAGGCGATTCTTGCTGCCCGCGCAAATGACATCGATGGAGTTTCTTCAAATTTGAAAAACGCCATTTCGAAGAATCCGGCCTTGAAAGCGAAGGCTGCTAAAGACCGCGAATTCATCAAGTTTTTCGAAAACGCAACGTTTAAAGCAACAACGGGCGCCTAAAAAACTGAATCCGACAATTGATCGGAATAAAAAATGGAGAGCGTCCCGAACACCGGGGCGCTTTTTTTTTCTCTCGTCTATGAAACCACTGTTCATTCACCCGGAAATCGACAAGGCCGAAACGTTACCGGCAGAATTCTATCGCTCCACTGCCCTTTTTGACAGAACAAAAACAGACGTGTTTCTCAAATCCTGGCAATTCATCAGCGATGCCAACATCCTGCCATTCGCCCAGCACGTATATCCGTTCACCTTGCTCGATGGATTTTTGTCCGAGCCGATGGTACTTGTTAAGGACGAAAAAGAGGAAATAAAGTGCCTTTCGAACGTCTGCACGCACCGCGGAAATCTCGTGGTCCAGTCGCCCGGAAGAGAACGAAAACTCACTTGTCCTTACCACGGCCGAAGATTTGGCCTCGATGGATCCTTTGAGTTTATGCCGGAATTCAAGGAGGCAAAGAATTTTCCCAGAGACTGCGAAGGCCTTCACCAATTCCCGATAGAACGGTGGGGCAGTATGCTGTTCGTCGGCCTCAATCCGCAGTTCGGCTTCGCTGAAATCATAGCAAAGATGAAAGAACGGGTTGGCTTTTTGCCGATGTCCGACTTCCGGCCTGATAGTACACTGACCCGTGAATACCTCGTCCAGGCGAACTGGGTTTTGTACTGCGACAATTACCTCGAAGGCTTTCACATTCCCTTTGTACATAAAGACCTCAACGCTGTGCTGAATTATGGTAAGTACAAATCGGAGCTGTACGAGCGGATGACTCTGCAGATCGGCTACGCCGACGAAGGAGTCGAGTCCTTTAATCTTCCGAAAGACCATCCGGATTTCGGCGAAAAAATAGCGGCCTATTATTACTGGGTTTACCCCAATATGATGTTCAATTTTTATCCCTGGGGATTATCGCTCAACATTGTGAAACCTGTAAGCCTCAACCGAACGCGCGTGAGTTTTCTTTCCTACATTCTCGATCCGTCCAAGCTTGAGACTGGCGCCGGTGCCCAACTGGACAAGGTGGAGCGCGAAGACGAATTTGTGGTTGAAAGCGTCCAGAAAGGTGTTAGCTCAAATTTTTACCGCGCGGGCCGTTACTCACCGGTGAGGGAAAAAGGCGTGCACCATTTTCATAGAATGATTGCTGAGGCGATTGGGAAAGGGGAATTGCCAACCTAAATTTCTAGATGCCTTATCAGGCGGAGGTTTGACCATCCAAAAGCCTCCAGACACGCATAAAATACCCGAAATCTGCCACTCGACAGCACCATTCAATCGGGCAGACTCATTTACTTTTGGATAAAGCGTAATTCTATGCTAAGATCGATAAGTATCTGGGTCATCCTGATCGCAACGAATGCAATTTGTCAAACCACATATGTCCTGGATCAAAATCAGGCGCTGGCGTTAGTAAATGACGACGGGATTTTTTTTCAAAATACCGCCAGCAACGCTCCGGGATACGAAATCCCTGCAGAATCTGGAAATCATACAACCTATGGTATGTCGTTTTGGATGACAAGCATAGATGATACCGGCCTGATTTACTCCTCCTGTCAAGCATTTTCCGGCAATACAGACTTGTTTACTGGCCCAATTTCAGACGATTATTCCAATCCCTGGTATTTGGAAACTTATGATACGGCCATTTGGAAAGTGACACGAGATGAAATTGAATATCATATGTCAAACTTTACCGCGATCGGTTATTCACCTTCTCAAGGTATCGCCTCCTGGCCTGGAAACGGAAATTCGGTTTACGGAGTCGCAGAACAATTAGCCCCTTACGTCGATTTAGACAACAATTCTCTTTACGAGCCGCTTTTGGGTGACTATCCGTTTATCCTCGGGGATCAGGCTCTTTATGTTATACTGAACGATGATCGTGAAATTCATTCCACTACGGGTGGCGCATCTTTTGGAGTAGAATTGCACTGTATGTTCTACCAGTTCGAGGCCACTGGTGATTTGGACAGTACCACATTTCTTAACGTGAAGGTCATTAACCGAAGCGATCGAACGTATGACGATTTTGCTTTTGGTCTATTCGCTGATTTCGATTTGGGACACTTCAGCGACGACTACATCGGAAGTGACTCAGCGAACAACCTCTTTTTTGTTTACAATTGCCACGATGTAGATCCGGGGGGAAATGGCCAGCCGGGATATGGAGCAAATTCACCGGCCTTTGGTACAATGTTCCTAAATAAGCAAAGTAATTCCGTTATGGCCAACGCACCGGGTACACCCTCTCCGCCAGGATTGACGGGATTTTATGAATTTATGAGGGCAACCTGGCCAGGTGCCGGACATCTGTTATTTGGCGGCAATGGTTATGATCTCGACACTACTTCGATAGAAACGAACTATTTGTACAGTGGCAATCCAAATCTTCCCGGTTCCTGGTCGGAAGCGTCGCTCCTCAATATCAGTTCCGATCGGCGTGGCATTATGTCTGCAAAAGAAGAACCGCTCAACGCCGGAGACAATATTTGTTACGACATTGCCTTCATATACTCCCGAGACGGATCAAATAACCTTGAAAATGCCGAAAATCTTGTCAATGTTGCCATCGATATTCAGGAATTTTATGAAACGGACATCCAACCCTGCGACGCAATTTTTAGCCAAAGTTCTTTCCCCTATGATCCAATTTTCAGCGTTTTTCCAAATCCATCATCAGGCAACTTTTCAATCTGGGCGGACCAGCCCGGCCTGGCCATTTTAACAGATCTGAATGGCAAAATGGTTTTGTGTTCATCAATTGTCATTGGAAAAAACGACTTTGAAAAGGACTTTGCTTCTGGAATATATCTACTTAGAATTACCACTTCAGGTGAAGCTTTCACAACTCGATTGGTAATAAGATAAATCCGTCATTTTTTACAGACTTGCCGTAGATATGTCGCTCTCAAAGGGAACAGATCATCCAGAATCAGCCGTACTTCATACAAGAAACCCTCACGTTGATAAAACCTGAGGCAATTTCGAACCACTATAGCGTTTTACTAAAACACCTCCGGATCATTTGAATCGGACCTGAATTCAAAATTTAATCAAACGCGCTATGAATTTCACATCTCAGACTTACCGAAAAATTCTCATCTCTGCACTGGCATTTGCGACATTGCTTTTGTCCTGTCAGAAGGAACCCAGAATACCACCCGTATCGGAACAAGCAAATACGGACCTCAGCACCGTAGAATCGATAAATCCGGCATTCAACCAAACGACACTTAGAATGGAAAATCACATTTCCGGCATTGGCGCATATTCCCGCTGTTCGTACGATGGAATCGTGACGGACTGTAAATGGTCAATTGACTACCGACTTGGAACAGCCGTCCGAGCCGATAACAAAGTGATGTATCCGATCGAAAAAAAATGGCACGTCACCTATGACTGCAGTAATTATAATGGCGGAATTGTACAAAATGTCATCAAAAAATGGAACAAAGACGCAGAGTGGCACAATTCAGGAAAGTACTACCGTTACGACTTTGCCGGACAAAAGGCCTATCGCTACAACGCGATTGACGATTCAGATCCGGATATTCTAATGGATTTCAGCTTAAATGAAGGTGATCTGATCGTTCTCGATTACACCTACGGCATCAAATTTCAAATTGTCCTGAAAAAGACCATTACTTCGAATGGCCAGTCCTATCCGGTTTATTCGGGGCACTATATCTTCGGCAGCGGTTTAAACTGGGAACATCATTATTTCAATCCGATGACAAACCTCAGTCCATTCAATCCCAATCCATTTCATATGATGGACAATTTTCACAAAGTTCAAAATCACTACTGGTCAGCTTTTCAACAAACTCCCAACGAGCAAGAACCAGCCCACTGGATAAGTGACGACCTCCACAATAATGTTTTCGACTATGACTTTTTTGGGATAATTCCCGTGGTGGATTCTACTCTGGGTATTACCACACATACAGCATCCTTTTACTATTGATGGAATGTAGCGTCCTTGGCAATCGGAGCCTTCGAGGCAATATGTGATTGACAGAATCTGCGGCATTCGTTTTCCATTTTGCCAAAATGCCTAACTTGCATCAAATTCGCAGCGATGATCAACTGGTCATTGGGGGCAACGTTGATTCTAACCTTGATTCTTGGCGCTTGTGGCACAGCGGGCGACAGGTCCTTCTATCACAAAAAATACCTGCATCTTAAAGCGCTTAAACCGGCAAATGAAACGGCTTTTGCGCAAGACTCCATCGACAGACCTTGGACAAACCAAAATTATCCTGAGCAAAGTTCAATTGAAATTAATCCCGAGATTCCGGCAGAAGAACCAGCGATAGCGATTGAAGAGTTCTCTCCGTCCGATATTTGGCCTCCAGATGGACGATTCCGGCATCCGGTGTTGCCGGGCTCAAAGTTCTCAACCCTCGCGGATGACGAAGAGGAACCAAGTCAAACCTGGGCGCACAAATCGAAGACTTACACCACCTGGTCCTTTGTTTTGGTGATGGCCACGATCGGCATCGTTCTGTTTACCGCGTGGTGTATGTTACTAGTGCTGATGTCCAATCTTTCGCCGATGGGCATTTTTTACCTGCTCTGGTTCTTTACCTTTTTCTTTATTGGAAGTATGTTCACCGCCGGAATGGGTCTTCACTTCGCCAGAAAATCCATCGTATATGACAAACTCGACAAACGCAAAACGCTGGTAAAACAACGTGTCCTACTCTGGATGAGTTTTTTACTTCTGCTGGCTTCCTTCTTTCCGTTTTTGGTGATGATCAATTACTTTGCGTAGCAGCTCCTACCGTTTAACAATAGACAGAAAAGTCTAACTTTAAAATGTAGAAAATGAAAAAGTCAGAATTTACCGAAAGCCAGATCTCGGTAAGAATTTGATGGATTAAATTCCTGAAAATTGCCTTAATTTTAAAGAAGCGGATTAACAATTGTTAATTGAAGTACGGATGACCAAATTGATTTTTTTATCGTTTTTGCTCGTTTTTGTTTCCCGATTTTCGTTCGCTCAAAACGAGGAGGATTCACTGAATGATAGTATAAAAAAACATACATCGGATACTCTATCCGTTAAAGCCTCTTTAAACCTTGCACGTCAGTATATATATCGTGAGCCTGAAAAGGCCCTTGTGAATATCGATAAAGCTATTGCGCTTTCTGAAAAGCAAAAATTTTACAGGGGCCTCGCAGATGCATATGTTTACAAAGGCGCATATTACGATTTGAAAAATGAATACAAGAGCGCTTTGAAATGCTACTTCCTATCGTTGAATAACTATAATAAAGCCCATGATAAAAGAGGGGTCGCAAGAGGATATTCCAACATTGCTATGGGCTATCAGCGATTAACTGAATTTGACAAGGCGATTGCCTATTATGAAAAAGCGGAATTTGTTGTGAGGCAACTCGACGATAGCTCCGGATTAGCGAACATTTATTCTAATATTGCCCTGATACAATATGATCGCGGAAAACTGGCCGAGGCTATGAATTACCATATACGGGCACTCGAAATAAGAGAAAGTAAATCCGACTTGCACGGTATGGCTTCTTCTTATCTGAATATCGGACTCATCTATGAGAGTCAGAACGAAACACAAATCGCACTTGATTATTTCCATAAATCGTACCGGATTCATGATACCCTGAATGATATTGTTGGTTTGGCAGATGCCCTGAATAACATTGGAACGATTTATATGGAGAACGGTGATAATGATAGCGCCTTGCTTTATTATCCGATTGCACTCAATCATTACGAAAATGTTGGAAATCCAAACGGTGTGTCTACTGTTAGTCAGAATGTAGGTTCCATCTATGCCATTAAGGGAGAATATGACAAGAGTATTGAGTATTATTTAAGGGCAATTGAGGTCCTTGAATTTATTAACGAAAAACAAGGATTGGCTCATGTTTATATGAACATGGGAAGAAGTTATGCCAAATTAAAACAATTTGAAACAGCCCTGAATTATGTAGAAAAAGGTATCGCAATTACTAAGGAAACCGGCTTAAGGGATACTGAGAAAACAGGTTACCATGCCCTATATGATGTTTACCTTGAAATGAAAGATTCCAAAAACGCTCTGATGGCATACACAAGATATATTGAGCTTCGCGACAGCATATTTAACCTTGAGGTGAGTGGTCAGCTGCTGGATGCTGAAAAAAAATATGAATCTGAAAAAAAGCAACGGGAAATTGAAAAACTGGCTACACAAATTGACATTCAGCAAAAAGCCGATACTATAAGAGAACTTGAAATTCGCAAGAAAGAGATTACAAACATTTTCCTGATTGTGGCGTTGACCCTAATAGGTGTCTTATTCATCGTCACCTATTTTCTGTTTCGCAATAAAGGCAAATCCAACCTCAAGCTTAAAGAAATCAACGCCCAGCTCGAAGTTGTCAATGGTGAACTGGAAATTGAGAAGGAAAATATGGAGCTTAAGGCGCTTTTGTCACAAATCAATCCTCATTTTATTTTTAATTCCCTCAATTCGGTTCAAAAATACATTGCCAGTAATGACAAAGAACAAGCTTTTGACTACCTCTCAAATTTTGGAAAAATAATGCGATCGACACTGGAAAATTCCAACGAAAGTTACATCGCTATTTCCGATGAACTTGAAGTTCTGCGAATTTATATGGACTTAGAAGCTAAACGTATCCCAGGAAAACTCTCCTATGAATTTATCGTAGATGAAAAGCTCGACATTTACAATATGAAGATTCCGCCTATGTTACTACAACCCTATATTGAGAATGCCATATGGCACGGAATTATGCAAAAGGGTTCGCCGGGAAATATTCGCATAATTATCAGCCAGGTTAAGGAAAGTGTCCATTGTTCCATTGAGGACGATGGTATCGGTAGAAAAAGAAGTGCAGAACTAAAATCGACCTCTGATAAAAAAAGTTACCGGTCTATGGGGATGTCTATTACCGAAAAACGACTTGAGACGCTTTGGAAAAAACGTCAATCACATCACAAGGTTGTGATTACCGATCTTGTCAATGAGAAAAATGAATGCAACGGAACTAAAGTCAATCTTGTCATACCAATGGAATTTTAATATACTCGATCAGGATCATTATGAAAATAAGAGCAGTAATCATAGACGATGAAAAAGATGCCAGAGATACACTGTCTGCGTTGATTAAATATGCGTGTCCGGAGGTTCAGCTAATCGCAACGGCAGGTTCAATTGCTGATGGAAAAGTTTGTCTAGCTGAAAATTCACCCGATCTCATTTTCCTAGATGTTGAAATGCCTGATGGCAAAGGCTTTGAAATTCTGGAAAACATGAATCCGGTCAGGGCCGAGGTAATTTTTACGACAGCCCATAGTCAGTATGCCCTACAGGCACTAAAACTCAGTGCTGTTGATTATTTGAAAAAACCGATAAACATCAGGGAATTATTAACTGCTGTAAATAAGGCAATCGGAAACATCAGCAATAAACAGGTCAATTCGCGCCTTGAAACGCTCCTGACTAATTTCAGGGTTGACAAAAGCGAGGAATTGCGAATTGTTATCCCTTCCACCAAAGGTTTTCGCGTTGCTTTGGTCGTAGAAATAATACGCTGTGAGGCCGATGGTAATTACACTCATCTTTTCTTTAAAGATGGTAGCAAGGAAACCGCCAGTAAAACTTTAAAAGATTTCGAGGAATTGCTGGGCGGCGGAAATTTTATGCGCATACATCAGTCTCATCTGGTCAACATTTCACACATTAAAAACTACGTGAAGGGGACGCAATCTGTAATCATGTGCGATAACAGCGAAGTTGATGTGGCCAGGAGTAAAAAAGATCAATTTCTCACAAAATTCGGAATTCACTAGCATTCATCTCAAAATTAGGTTTGAGTGAATTTTTCATACGCAGAGGCGGATTGGCTTTAGCCAATGTTCCTTTCGCGGCTCATCTGGAGAAAGTACCCGGGCGGGAAAGGCCGCAGAGGGTAAAGTCAAAACCGGCCAGCTCGCCTCGCTGCGAAGTGGGCAAGACAGGGGTGCAGAAAAAGCATCAAAGACAATTTTGAAATGAGTTCCAAATTACCAATTGCTCAATTGGATCAGTAAACCATCCTTATAATCGTTCCAACCGCTAAAGAGGCCATTTTCTCTCTGTATATGGCTTTAGTTTTGGGGTGTTATTTGTCATAACCTATTAAAATAAACGTCATGAAATTACTTCGTTTATCAACCTTTATATTGGTTTCTGGAATCAGTTGTTGTTACAGCCAGAGCACAGGCGACCATACAGCCAATATTAACTGGGACGATCATATTGTTGGTCAGAAATTCCCTGGCTTTATCATCTCGAACAATGGGGACACCGTTAAAGGTTCTGTTCTGGCGCATTACCCTGGCGGACTTATAAGTTCACATCAGCTTTCGTGTATTTTTTTTAAGAATGGTACCGACACCAGCCGTGTTAAATACAGGCCAGACGACATCCGGGCATATCAAATTGCTGACAAATTTTATGTTTCAATGAACTATTCAGGCGGTTTGACGACGAAAATTAAAAATTTCGTTCTCAGTGCCAAAATGGGAGGCATCAGTGAACACATATTTTACACCGCCGAGTCGGGTTTTGTTATGGGTCAGCAAGCCAGCGAATCGCGCACACAATATTACAATCGCATTTATACCAACAAAATGGTTTATTCCAACTCCGGAGCATCTTCTTATGATATCGACCAGATTTATTTGGCTTTCAGAAAAAGGGTGGCGGAGTTAGTTTACAACTATCCCGAATTGGCAAAAAAAATAGAGCTGAAAGAGAAGGGTTACGGCATGCTGAATTTTCAAAAAATAGTCGATGAATATAATGCCTGGTTTTTGACTAAAAAGTCCGATGTAACATCAGGTACCAACCTTTGAAAAATACAGCTTGCCAAATGCGAGACCTTCAATATTGTTGCCATCAAAACTTATAAAATTAAAGTCAATATGAACAAAACTATACTACTTCTGAGCTTGTTTGTATTCTCGGTCAAGCTGAATGCTCAAGAATCGTGGACACAAAAAACCGATTTCGGGGGTCTTGGAAGATACTATGCCGCCGGTTTTTCTATTGGTACAAAGGGTTACGTGGGAACCGGATATGCAGGCGGGAGCATGAAAAAAGATTTCTGGGAATGGGATCAAAACACAGATACATGGACACAAAAAGCTGATTACGGAGGTGCAATTGTTCAAAATGCAGTTGGATTGAGTATTGGCAATAAGGGCTATATCGGAACCGGATACGACGGTACGTTGCGCAGTGATTTTTGGGAATTTGACACAACAGCTAATACCTGGACCGCCAAAGCTGCCTTTGCTGGAACGCCAAGATCTGGAGCCGCCGCTTTTACAATAGGAAACAAGGGATATATAGCAACCGGAAATTTAGGTGGAAGTACATTTAGCAACGAATTGTGGGAATATGATCCGTCAACGGATAGCTGGGCGGCTAAATCCAGCTTACCGGGTTCCACAAGGGAATTTGCCGTTACATTTTCAATTGGAACCAAAGGTTATATTGGCACCGGTAAAAATGCATGGAAACACAATGATTTCTGGGAATGGGACCAGGCAACGGATACGTGGATACAAAAAGCTGATTTCGCCGGAACCGCCCGGTATAGCGCATCGGGATTTTCCATTGGTAACAAAGGATTTATCGGAACCGGATTTGACGGTGAAAAGCAAAAAGATTTCTGGGAATGGGATCAGTTGACCAACACATGGCTGCAAAAAGCTGATTTTGCTGATTCCGCCACCTACAGATGTGTTTCATTTTCTATCGGCAACAAGGGTTATATCGGAACCGGGTTGGACATCAACGGTAATTCAAGAAATGTATTTTGGGAATATGCCGACTCTTCAATAATTTTCTCTGAGGTTCCTGATATCGCGGTTAAATATCAGGTTACAATTTTCCCCAATCCTTGTTCTTCCATTGCGGTCATGGTGTCAAATAAAAATTTCAATAATGCCACATTGGTCATTTACAGCGTTACCGGCAAGATGGTAAGGCAAATGAATACCATTTCAGGAAACAATATAACACTGCACCGGGGCGATTTACCCAGCGGAGTTTACTTACTTCAACTTACTGAGAATAACGAAATGATCGGAACACAAAAACTGATTATTGCCGAGTGAAAGGAGAAAAAAAATCATAATACAACCTAAAAATAAATTGAACAGAATACCATGAAAACAAAAATCACATTGAAACCAATCATCATGATCGTTGCGTTTTGCCTCATCGAATCCGCCAACGCTCAAATTGGTGAAATCGACCCATCATTTTCATCGGATGGAATAGTCAATATCGACATCGCCTCGGGTTGGCAGCAAGGATACGGCATTGCCATTCAACCGGACGGTAAAATAGTCCTTGCAGGAAATCATGACAACGGCACAGACTCTGACGGGCTTGTTTGCAGGCTGAATGCTGATGGAAGTTTAGATAATTCTTTTAGTGGTGACGGAACAGCACTGATAGATCTGTCCGGAGAGTCTATTGAAATTCGGGATGTAGTGATTCAGGCCGATAATAAAATTGTCTTTTGTGGCAGTGGATACCTCGGCCCTGATAGTGAATTTATTATCGGTCGACTCAATGCGGACGGAACAATGGACAATACTTTTGACGCGGATGGTGTAGCCGCTATTGACATTACTGGTTTCGGTTCGCTTGACATGGCTTTTTCCTTAGCTCACCAGAGCGACGGAAAAATTGTAGCCACCGGTGCTTACGATTACGGTGCTGGTATCGATATGTGTGTGGTCAGACTCAATACAAATGGCTCTTTGGATAATTCGTTCGCCACAAATGGCATATTGCCCGTTGATGCCGGTAGTGATGCTGTGGGTTGGGGCATCGGAATTCAACCCGACGGAAAAATTGTCATTTCCGGAACTATTTATCTTGCGGATGATGACTTTGTTGTAGCGCGCATTAACACTGACGGAACCCTTGATGCATCGTTTGACTCGGACGGACTGGCTTTCACGGATATCTCCGGGTCGGATGATGAAGGCTGGTATATGACCTTGCAAACCGACGGAAAAATTGTCGTTGCCGGCAATAGCAACAATGGTCCGGATATTGATTTTTCCATCGTTCGTTATAATACCGACGGTTCATTGGACAATACCTTCGACTTCGACGGCAGGCTTTCACATGATCTTGGAGCTTCGGATGACTTTGCTTATCGTATAATCCAAGAGCCCGATGGAAAATTGATTGCGGTTGGAGTCAGATATACATTCACCGGATGGAGCATTGCTCTTACAAGATACAACACAGATGGCTCAATCGACATCACCTGGGGCGCTTCAGGGGAGGTTATCACATTCATTGCCGACGGCTGTGATGCACACAGTCTGGCATTTCAGCCCGATGGAAAAGTCGTTGCCGTTGGTACGGTTTACAATGCGGGTATAGGCGATTACGATTTAGTTGCTGTAAGGTACCTCGCTCAGTTAGACGCAGGTATTCTAATTCCCGAACCGGCTTCAGGCTTGTCAGCACAACCCAACCCATTCACAGATGTGACCAAAATCCGGTTCGACAAGGCACTTATCAATGGCTCCATCGTCGTGACTGATATCAGCGGAAGAGTTGTGAAAACTATTCACGGTGTCTCCGGAAATTTCTATCCGTTTTTTAGCGATGACCTGGGCGATGGAGTTTATTTTGCTACAGTTTCAGATGAAGGTTGCGAAGAGGGAACGCTTAAATTGGTTGTTGGTGAATAATACCGCGAAAAACTGCCCCTAAAAAGAATACTATGAAAAATTTCCTGGCATTAGTACTACTTATCATACTAACCACTAGGTTTTCGTATGGCCAGAGCGGTCCGGTGTCATGCAATGACCTGGTCGTTGAAAATTTGGAAATGGAGAACGACTCAACAATGAAAGTAACAATTCGCAATAATTGCGATACCTGTAATTGGGGAGCATATTGCGATATACGGATAATTCAAAATTCAACAGATACGATAGCCAATTCAAATTGTATGTGTTTATTTTCACCCGGGCCTGATACGCTCACGGAGTACTTTTTACCTTCATCTGTGACATCTGTTCCTCCAATTGATCAGTTACGGATTTCGCATACTTGCGTATGTGATACCATTCCTTTTAGTCCATCGCTTGGCTGGAATTCATATCCGGGCAAAGAAACAATTTCTATTTATCCCAATCCCTCATCCAATATTGTTACCATTCAGTGGCAGGGTAATGAAAATGCTTCACTGCAGATATTTAATTCACTTGGCGAGGAAGTGCTGCGACAGCAAATTAGCCATAACGGCACCGTTTTACTTCAACAAAAAGGAATCTACTTCGCAAGAATCGACAATGGTGAAAGAATTTACACAGAGAAAATCGTTATTCAATAACATGCGAATTTCAACTCACTTACCACTATAGTTGTAAATACCATAGCCGATAAAAACGAATTTATGAAAAAATCAACTTATTTAGTTCTGACTTTCCTTCTGGTTGTTGCCGCATCCTGCAAAAAAAACACGAAAACTGGGGTAATTAAGGCAAATGGAACGATACATCAACAAGGAATTACTACATATCAATATGGAACTCACATTTTGACGGATAGCAGCGGCGAGAAGGTTTATGCCTTGCAAAGTGATATGTTAACCCTGGACAGTTATTTAAATGTATATGTGGAAATTGAAGGGAATAAGATTAAAGGATATCCAGTTGATGGAGGACCTGAATATTTGAAAGTCTCAAAAATAAAGGAGTAAAAATAACCGAGCAAAGTGCTAAGTTGTGGAGCGAATCAAAATGCGAAGAGTGTAAACAGTTGGAGATCCTGTACATATTAATCCGACAGAGTCTCCCCCAAACCCCCGCTTTTCAACATCAATTTTGTCCAGTACATTGGGGGGTTAAGACAACGGCCCGAAAAAAAATAAAAGGAGGTGGTCGCCATGCCAACCACCCCCTTCCTCCTTCTCACATCCCTCTTCCGGAAGCTCTGTTTTAAACCTCAAAGGGCGTGACCTCCGCCGGGACGGACGGCTCTTTGCAAAAAATCATATTAGTCGAGATACACCACATTGCCACTCGGATACGTGACCTTGTACATAAATCCAAGTTCTTCCATTTTTCCGGCACCAATTTTCAAATCCCAGGTGATAAATCCGGTCTCTTCGCTCACAATGGCCTTGGTTACGTCGTCGCGCTCGATCTTAATCTCTGCATCGCTTGTCAACGGGAACTGATCTTCCAAGATCAAACTTATGGCCTGGCCCTTGCTGTTTTTTACCGAGATATTCCATTTCACACTTTTTACGGCTTCGTCTCCAATCACTTTGTTCTTGCTGAATTCCTTTTCCTTTTCGCGTTCAACAACAATCCGCTGGTCCCTGCCCAACGAGATATCCATCGTGTCGCCGACGAATTTTGCATCGAGAATGCTGGTTCCAACATAGGTTCCTTCAAAAAATATGTTCGCCTGACCTTCGAGTAAATTCAGATCTTCCCAGCCCGTAAGCTGGGCAGTAAGAAATGCATCCGGATCAAGTTTTGGTGCGCAATAATACTGGTAGTGGGCCTTGTGTTCAATTTCGTCAATCAAAACAGTGTACTGTTTGGTGTCGGACATAATCGTGTAGGCTTCTTTGATCTTGAATTCTGCCGAAACGACGTTTTCGTGTTTCTCCACCTCTACCGGTACCGATTGTGTAGGTCCATAAATGGCCTGCTTTTGCAATTCATCCCTTTTCCCTTTGAGGTTTTGCTCAATTTCGGAGCGGGTCGTGGTTCCTCCGGTTATGGTGTAGGCCAGACCTATCGGAGCCTCCTGATAAACACCACTCTCGTCGTACCCCTCACCTGCGCGCTGGTCGTACTCCATATCTTCGATT
>Ga0247727_10003946_pt1 | contig 32157 bp, 34 predicted proteins | sample WisWelCaveWW1625_FD_202498 | JGI IMG/M metagenome (GOLD analysis project Ga0247727, IMG submission 202498) | Biofilm microbial communities from Wishing Well Cave, Virginia, United States - WW16-25 | ecosystem: Environmental > Aquatic > Deep subsurface > Groundwater > Cave microbial mat | place...
AAAGTAATATTACTGAATTCGGTAAACTCCTTAATGAAAGCTGGAAACTCAAGCGCAGTCTTTCCGACAAAGTTTCGACGCCGTATATTGATGAACTTTATCAAACAGCGATGCGGGCTGGGGCTTTGGGCGGAAAACTTTTGGGCGCGGGCGGCGGGGGTTTTGTGCTTGTCTTTGCCGAACCTCACAAACAAAAGAAAGTGCGCGAGAAGTTAAAGAAGTTTTTGGAGATCCCGTTTAAATTCGAGAACTTAGGTTCGCAGATCATTTTTTATCAACCCAATAGCGGTCGGGTTGGGTGAAGGAACTGAAAACCGCACTCCCGGTGTGCGGTGAAGGTAAAAACCATTAACCGCACACCGGGAGTGCGGTTTGGTTATCATGAGAACAATAGATGTCTTAATCCTTTGCGGCGGAATGGGAACGAGATTGCGCAGTACCATCGGTGAGACGCAGAAGGTCATGGCCCGTGTGGGCGCGCGGCCGTTTTTGGATATCATTCTCGAACATATTGAACATCAGGGTTTGCGCCGTGTTGTGCTGTGCGCGGGGTACAGGGCTGATGCGGTTGAAGAATATTATCGCTCAAAAGAAGGAAGGGGCGGCCAGTCGCGACCGGCCCCTACGCTCACGATAGAATTTTCTAACGAAACCGAACCGTTGGGAACAGGGGGGGCGATTAAGGTGGCCGAACCGCTGGTGAAATCCCAAAGATTTTTCGTTTTAAACGGCGATTCATTTTGTCCGGTTGATTTTAAAAAGTTTTTGGATTTTCATCTTTTTAATAAAGCCTTGGCGTCTTTGGTATTATCCCAGGCAAAAGAGCGACAAGACTTCGGCACCGTCGAGATTGATAATCAGCAGAAGGTTGTTGCTTTTAAGGAAAAGATCAAAAGTGACGCCGCTGCCCTGCTCAATGCGGGCGTGTATTGTTTTGAAAAGGATATTTTTCAATATATCCCAAAGCAAAAGAAATTTTCATTGGAACATGATGTGTTTCCGAATTTAGTGGATAAGAAATTCTACGGATTTGTTGTTAATGAAAGTTTTATGGATATTGGGACACCAGAAAGATACAAAAATGCGGATTCAATTTTTAGGGAAGGGAAATGAGCGTTAAGAATAAATTTAAAGTTACCTTTGGCACGGTTTCCATTACCGATGAGGCGCGGGGATTGATCGACAAAATTCTTGATTCCAAATGGGTGACCAAGGGAAAGTATGTCGAGGAATTTGAGCGGCAATTCGCGAAGTTGTTCGATACAAAAGAGGCGGTTGCCTTAAGCAGCGGCACGGACGCGGATGCTTTATCATTGGCGGTTCTTTACGATTACGGCGCCAAACGGGGTGATGAAATTATTATTCCCGCGTTATCATTTGTCGCCACTGGAAACGCGGTTTTTCAAGCCGGTTTTACCCCAGTTTTTGTGGATGTCGAACGCGAGACGTTAAATATTAATCCGGCTAAAATCGAAGCCGCTATCACCAAAAAGACCCGCGGCATTATGCCGGTGCATTTGATGGGCAAGCCCGCTGAGATGGATAAAATTTTAAGCATAGCCAAGAAGCATAAACTTTATGTCATTGAAGACGCGGCCGAGGCTCACGGCGCGGAATATAAGGGAAAAAAGATCGGCACCATTGGCGACATGGCGGCGTTTAGCCTTTACGCGGCGCATATTGTCACGACCATCGAAGGCGGTATTATCACGACGAATAATCCGCAAATGGCTGAAAGCTTACGGTCATTGCGCAATCACGGGATGGTGGAAAAGTTTGTTTTTAAACGCATCGGCTTTTCGGCGAAGATGAATGAGATCGAAGCAGCCGTCGGTTTGGGGAATATACGGATATTCAACGAGATTTTATCCAAGCGCAGACGCAACATGAGTTTTTTGATCAAAGAGTTTAAAAAATTTGACGATTATTTCTTTTCAATTAAAGAAGAAGCCCATGAAAAACTTGGGCCCCATGCTTTCCCGATTACCTTAAAAGAGCACGTGAAATTTAGCCGCGATGAGTTTGTCCAGTACATCGAAAAGGCGGGCGTTGACTCACGAAATCTTTTCTACTCCATGCCGACCCAGTGCCCGGGTTATCGTTTCATGGGTTATAAGCTCGGCGAATTTCCAGTCTCTGAATATTTCGGCAACCACGGACTTCATATCGGCGTTCATCAGGATTTAGAAATTGAAGACTTAGCTTATGTGATCGAGGTTGTTAAAAAATTTTTAAAAGGCAAATAAATGTCGAGGCGTTCCCCGAGAACGTTTCTACACGAATGTATGAAAATCGCGATCAATTGCCGATCTTTTCTAAAAGACCAATATACGGGCATTGGCCGTTACGCGTACAATTTAGTTCAGTTTTTAAGTGAGATTGATCGTGAGAATCAATATTATCTTTATGTCCACAAGGGAATCTTCGATCGGAAAAGAAAAGTCCCGCAATTAAAAGCCCCCAATTTTCACGTCAAAGTCGATTATTTAAACCGCGGGTTCGATAAAGCCCTGAAGGACGTCGATATTTATCATTCTCCGAGCCCCGACCGTCTCGACATCGACGGCGTCCGGGTCATTGTCACCGTGCATGACCTGATTTATTTAACCTATCCTCAAGGGCATACCCCGCGGACGATCGAAGAGACGCATAACCAGTTTCAGCAAATCATGGTCAAGGCCGATAAAATTATATGTGTGTCCAAAAGCACTATGGCTGATTTAAAACGGCATTTTAATGTTCATCCTAGTAAAATGCGTTTGGTCTATCAAGGCATTGACCGGGATGTTTTTTATCCATTGGATCCTCCGGAAAAAAATAAGGCCCGGGAGGTGGTGCGTATAAAGGGAATCGAAGACCCGTTCATTCTTTTTGTCGGCACCATTGAACCCCGAAAAAATCTGGCCGGTCTGGTCAACGCCTTCGCGATGCTGAAAAACAAAAAAAGTTTCACCGGAAAATTGGTCGTCATCGGAATGAAGGGATGGATGGAAGGCCCGGTTTTTGATTTGATAGAACAGCAAAAACTCAAAGACGATATTATTTTCTTAGGTTATCTTTCCAGCCAGGAGCTGTGTTATTTTTACAATGTGGCTGAGGTCTTTGTGTTCCCGTCATTTTACGAGGGTTTTGGATTCCCGATTGTGGAGGCCTTCAGCTGTGGGACACCGGTGGTGACATCGAATATTTCATCTTGCCCGGAGGTGGCGCAGGACGCGGCGTTAATCGTTGAACCGCATAAGCCGGAAGACATTGCCCAGGCGATTGAACGGATCCTCGAGGATAAAGAATTTAAAAGGGCGCTTCAGCAAAAAGGCTTTCACCGGGCGCTGGACTTTTCATTTGTTAACACGGCAAAGAATACATTGCGGGTTTATGAAGAGGTTTATTCAAATTTCACCCCCGAGGTGTAGGCGCAAAAATTTAATTGAGCCCACACCGCGGGGATGGAGATGGTTAGTACTATGAAAATCAGCGGATTTACGATCGTCCGTAACGCCATAAAATTTAATTACCCGGCGCTTGAATCCATCAATTCGATTCTGCCGATATGTGATGAATTTGTCGTGAATGTCGGTGATTCGCAAGATGAAACGTTAAGGTTGATTGAATCGATTAAGAGTCCAAAGATTAAGATTGTTCGCAGTCAATGGGATTTTTCCAAGGGCAGCACAGTTTTGTCGAAACAGACGAACATTGCTTTAAAAGAATGCACCGGCGATTGGGCCTTTTATTTGCAGTCTGATGAAGTGATCCATGAGGCAGACTTATCGTCACTTAAAGAATGTATGCAGGGATGCCTGCATGATCAAACGGTGGATGCCTTGCGGTTTCAGTGGCTGCATTTTTACGGAAGTTATTTTCGTTATCGGATTGACAGTGGCTGGTATCAAAAGCAGGACCGGATCATCCGTAATAATGGTGTTATCGAATCCATCGGGGACGCCTATGCCTTTGCTCGTAAAGACGGACAGTCTTTGCGCTGTAAAAAAACCAATCGTTTTATTTATCATTATGGCTGGGTGAACTCGGGTGAGTTGATGACCCAGCGGCGCGTGAATGCCGAGCAGATTGGTTTCACTTCTTTGCAAAGACAGGAACGCCAGGAAGATTATGCCTATGGATATCTGAGTCGTTTCCCAGCCTATTTTGGTTCGCATCCGGCGGTGATGCGCCCCAGGCTGGCCGAACATCCGTTAAGCCATGAGGATTGGCAGGACATTTGCCGGCATTTTTGGTGGCATCCGGCGAAGATATTAAAACTACGTTACAAAACTTTCAAGAGGGTTAAAGAAAAAATTGTATGAGTCAGGGAGCAAAGATGGTCACGGATAAAAATATATATACGGTTATTTTAGCTGGTGGTTCGGGGACCCGGTTTTGGCCGCTTAGCCGACGCAAAAAACCAAAACAATTCTTGAAAATTATCGGAGGCAGAAGTCTATTCCAGGAGACATTAAGACGCGTCAAACCGCTGGCCGATCCTAAAAATATCTTTATCGTCACCAATGCCCAGTATAAAAATAGCGTTCGTGAGCAGAGCGTTGGTTTCAAAATTCCGGAATCACAAATCCTTTGCGAACCCCAGGGAAAAAATACCGCCCCGGCGATTTGCTGGGCGGCTTTACGCATTTACGCGCTTAACCCGCAAGCCATCATGATGGTCCTGCCTTCGGATCATCTCATTTTAAATTCCTCCGCGTTTCAGCAGTCTATTCATCAGGCCATTGCTTTAGCCAAAGAAAAATATTTAGTGACATTAGGTATTGTTCCAACGCGGACGGAAACAGGATATGGTTATTTAAAAACGGTGAAGACAAAAAGCGCGGGCCGAATGGTCTACACCGTTAACAAGTTTGTGGAAAAACCATCGGTATTGAAGGCTGAAGCCTTTTTGAAATCTGGAAATTATTTTTGGAACAGCGGTATGTTTGTCTGGCGGGCGGATGTGATCTTGGAAGAATTTCGAAAATATTTGCCGAGAATTTATAAACCCGTTAAACTGCGCGCGGGATGCCACCCAAGTCCATCATTCATTTCAATGTGGTCCAATCTTTCTCCCATTTCCATTGATTACGGTATTATGGAAAAATCAAAACGGGTCGTGACGGTGCCGGCGAAAAATCTTGGCTGGTCGGACTTAGGCAGTTGGCAGGCTTTATCCCAGGCGCTCGCGCCAGCGAATGCGAAGAAAGGGAACTATCAAAAAGGCAAAGTAATCAATATCGACAGCGAAGGGTTGTTCGTTCTGGGCGACCAACGTCTCATCGCCGCTGTCGGGGTTCGGGATATGATTGTGGTTGACACACCGGATGCCCTATTAATTTGTCGGAAAGATTGTTCACAAAAAGTCAAAGATGTCGTTAGTTTGCTCCAGAAGTCTCACCCTAAACTTTTATGATTTCCAAAAAAATATTAATTATTAATATTTTCGGTATTGGCGATGTCCTGTTTACCACGCCATTGATAAGCAATCTAAAACGTCATTGGCCCAAATGTTCGATCGGTTACATTGCCAATGCCAGGACGGTTACGCTTTTAAAAAATAATCCCCAGGTGGATAAGGTGTTCATTTACGATCGGGATGATTATCAGGCGGTTTATAAGAAATCAAAATGGCAATTCTGGCTTAAGATGCAAAAGGCGATCCAACAGATAAGAGAGGAACAGTACGATCTGGTGATTGATTTGTCATTAAATTCATCGGCGAGTTTTTTGATGCGACTTATCGGGATTAAAGAGCGAGTTGGTTTTAACTATCGCCAGCGCAGTCCGTTTCTGACCCATCCGTTATATCTGTCCGGCTATGAAGGAAGACATGTGGTTGAGTATTATCTGGATATTTTACGGATATTGAAAGTCCCGGTTGTGGATCACGCGTTTAAAATTTATCCCGATGAGCGGGATGAACAATGGGTCGAAGAATTATGCGAGCGATTCTATCTTTTGCCGGAAGATTTCACAGTTGCCGTCGTGCCCGGAGGAGGACAGAGCTGGGGGAAGGACGCCTCCTTCAAACGCTGGCCGGCCGAAAAGTACGCGCAATTAGCTGATAAAATGATTGAAAAGTTTTCCGCTAAGATTATACTTATGGGGAATCACAGCGAGATAGATGTGTGTTCGCATGTCTCCAGACGTATGCGCGGCTCCAGTTATGATTTAAGCGATCAGACGACCTTGCATCAAATGGCCGCTTTTTTAAAACGCTGTAAATTAGCCATTGTTAACGACGGCGGACCGTTACACATCGCCGTGGCCGCGGGCGTCAAGACGGTTTCGATTTTTGGCCCCGTGGATGAACAGGTTTACGGGCCTTATCCAAAAGGAAATCATATCGTTATCAGTAAAGATATCGCCTGCCGGCCGTGTTACCGGAATTTCCGCATGGCGTCTTGTGAACACCACCACTGTATTAACTCATTGGAATTAGACGAAGTCTTACGAAAGGTAGAATTGGCAATATGAACGTTCCATTTATTGATCTTGGACCGCAGTACGAAGAAATTAAAGACGAAATTGATGTCGGATTAAAAAAGGTTTTTAAAAAAGGTGATTTTATTTTAGGCGATGAAGAAAAAGAATTTGAAGTCGCCTTCGCGCATTATTGTGACGTTAAATATGGAATTGGGGTCAACTCCGGGACGGATGCTTTGTATTTAGCTTTGGCTGCTTTAAATATTGGCCCGGATGATGAGGTCATTCTGCCGACATTTACTTTTATCGCCACCGCTTTATGTATTTCTTATACCGGCGCAAAACCGGTTTTCGTTGATATTGAAGAAGACACCTATAATATCGACGCCCATCGGCTCAAGGACGCGATCACTAAAAAAACCAGGGCCATTATGCCCGTGCATATCTACGGCCAGTCCGCCGATATGCAGGAGATTCGGTCGATCGCTAAACAACATCGCCTCAAGGTGGTTGAAGACGCGGCGCAAGCTCACGGCGCTTTGTATCAGGGAAAGAAGGCCGGCGCTTTAGGCGATGTGGCCTGTTTCAGTTTCTATCCGACTAAAAGTTTAGGCGCCTTTGGCGACGCCGGGATGATCGTCACCGATGACATGGAAATCAATCAACAGGCCTTGATGTTGCGGGATTATGGACGCAAAGACCGGTATGAACATGTTATCAAGGGGTTTAATTCTCGTTTAGATACCGTTCAGGCGGTTGTCCTGAACGCTAAATTAAAAAGATTGGATCAGTGGAATAAGATGCGCAATAAGATCGCCCAGTATTATGGAAAATTATTAAATGGGGTGGATGCGATTAAGATCCCGACGATCAAAAAGGACAGGGCCCATGTTTTTCAGACTTTCGCCATTCGCGTGAAGAATCGGGATAAGATGTTGGAAGGTCTTCAGAAAGAAGGCATCGGCGCTTTGATCCATTACCCGATCCCGCTGCATCTTCAGCAAGCTTATAAAGAACTTAAACATAAAAAAGGTGATTTTCCTATTTCTGAAAAAGTGGCCGGGGAAATCCTTTCTCTGCCGATGTATCCACATATGAAAAAAGAACAGGTTGAGTTTGTTTGTACGACTCTTAAAAAGCTTGTCCGTCATGGGTAAACTGCCTTTGTCCGTTGTGGTCATCACTAAAAATGAAGAGAACAACATTGCTGATTGTCTGAAGAGTGTCTTTGGCTGGGCTGATGAGCTGATTGTTGTGGATGACGAGAGCCGCGATCGTACCGTAGAGATCGCCCGGGAATTTACAGATAAAATTTTGCACCGCCGGATGGACAATGAAGGGATGCATCGTAACTGGGCTTATGGTCAGGCGAGCCATGAATGGGTCTTAAGCCTTGATGCCGATGAGATTGTTTCGCCGGAATTGCGGGAAGAAATTAGTCAGATTATCGATACCAATCAATATCACGCTTTTTCTATCCCTTTACGAAATTATATCGGCAGTTATTGGGTTCAACACAGCGGCTGGTATCCAGCGGGAAAATTACGATTATTTATGAAGAGCCGGTTTAAGTATGAGGAAGTCCCGGTTCATCCCAAGGTATTTTTAGACGGGAATACGGGACATTTGACGAAAGACATCATTCATAAGGGTTATCCGGATTTCGAACATTTTTTGGCGAGTCTCAATCGGCAGACCACATTGGAAGCCCAGAAATGGATACAGACCGGACGACAGATGTCTTTAGGCCGGGCGGTGTGGCGGACGCTCGACCGGTTCCCGCGGATCTATTTCGGTAAAAAGGGCTACAAAGACGGTTTCATTGGTTTTATGATTGCTTTCTTCGCGTCTTTGTATCAGGTGATGAGTTATGCGAAATATCGGGAAATGAAACGGGAGCAGAAGATTCCATGAAGATTGCTTTTCTCGACAGAGACGGTGTGATCAATCGCTTTCCGGGCAACGGCGGCTATGTCACCAAGATAAAGGATTTTCATTTTCTCCCTGGGTCGCTGGAGGCCATTAAATTCTTGACGGAAAGTGGTTTTAAGATTTTTGTTGTCTCCAATCAGGCGGGCGTTAACCGCGGCATTTATTCGCAGGAGAAATTAGATCAGATCACCAGGCACATGATGAAATTCGTCATTAAAACCGGAGGGAAGATTAAAAAGGTTTTTTGTTGCACCCATACCCCCGATGAGAACTGCGATTGCCGAAAACCTAAGATCGGCTCTCTCCAGCGGGCTTTTAAATTAGTCGGCGTCAAGCCCAATGGCCCGCACCGCTCGTTTTTTGTCGGTGACGCCAAGATGGACATGGAGGCCGGTTTTGCCGCTGGCTGCACGACCATTTTAGTTTTATCCGGGAAAGAAAATCGCCAGAGTATTAAAAGTTGGCCAATCCAACCGGATTATATTGCGAAGGACCTGTTAGCAGCGACCAGAATCATTGCCGATGAAAATCCTCGTCATTCACGCCTCCGCCGGCGCCGGACACACTAAGGCGGCCGAAGCCCTGTATCAGGGAATCAAAGAAGCCACGCCGTATGAAGTCGCTTTAGCCAATTCCTTAGATTACACCAGCCCCGCTTATAAAAAATCGTATCAAGACACGTATACCTTTATGGCGACTAAACTGCCGTGGGCGTGGGGATTTTTTTGCTGGCTCACGGATATTCCCTGGCTGCGATGGCCGGTAAGTTTGATTCGCCGGGTTTTTAATTCCATTGTCGCTGGGAAGTTGGAGGAATATTTAAAGAAAGAGAATTTTAGCTGGATCTTTTCAACCCATTTTTTAGCCAATGAGGTTTCCGCCGCGCTTAAAGGGAAGAATCTCATTCAATCCAGAATCGTTTCGGTGGTGACGGATTTTGACGTGCACAGCATTTGGCTAGCCCGGGATATAGATTTTTACACGGTGGCTACCACCTGGACCAAAGATAAATTAAGAACGCTGTGTATTCGAGAAGAGAAAATTATTAATGCCGGGATTCCAACAGATAAAAAATTCAGCGCTTATAAGGATATTCCCGCGCTCAAAAGCAAACTTGGTCTTAGACACGATATTTTTACCGTCTTGATGGCCACGGGGTCTTTTGGTATCGGTCCGATCACGGAGATCGTGGAGGCTTTAAAAGATTTTCAGGTGATAGTTGTCTGCGGCCGGAATAAAAATCTTTATGAAAAACTTTCCGCGAAAGTCACGGATTTAATCCATATTTATGGTCTCGTCAATAATATGGATGAGCTGATGGCCGCCTCAGACGTGATGATTACCAAACCCGGCGGCCTGTCCATTTCCGAGGCCCTCGTCAGCCATCTGCCGTTGATTTTTTTTAGTCCCATCCCGGGCCAGGAAATTAATAATATAAAAGTTTTAAGAGAATATGGCGTCGGTTTTAGTCAGCCCGAGATCCCAGCGATGATAGAAGAGATCCGAAGGTTAAGTCAGTCCATTGATGCCTTGGAGAAATCCAGAGAAAAAGTCCTGCACATTGCCCGGCCGGATGCCGTCAAAGAAATTCTCAAATTGATTGTATGAGCAATAAAATTGTCAAAGTTGTCATCGGCCTTCCGGTGGAAGGCCCTTTTGATTATTGGGTCCCGGAGGATTTTCGGGACGCGATCCGCGTGGGCACGCGCGTGCGCGTCCCTTTTGGCGGTCGAAAGCACATCGGTTATGTTATTGGTCTGACCGACAAGAGTCGATTCCCTCAGTCAAAATTAAAATTAATTGCCGCTGTTATTGACACGACCCCATTAATCAACGAGGAAATTTTGAATCTGACCCAGGCCACCGCTCAATATTATGGCTGCGCCTGGGGAGAGGTCATTGAGACAAGCCTGCCAAAAGCGTTACGTACGGGAACAATGATCAATTTTTCTGTTAAGCAACACCCTTTACCCAAAACCGTCGGCGTTAGCGAAACTGTTTTAGTACATGATGTTAGTCGAAAGAAAAGTTGGGATTATCTCTCCGATCAAATCCGAAAAACAATCGCGTTGGGGCAAGGCGTTATTGTTCTAGTCCCAGAGATTGCCTCCATTCCTTTCATAGAGGAGATTTTAAAGAAAAGTATTTCCGAGAAGGCAATGGTTTTAGGGAGGGAGTCGAACGTAAAAGCCGAATTAGAGAGCTGGGCCATGATTCGCGGCGGGCAGGTCAGAATTGTGGTGGGAACGCGTTCGGCTGTGTTTTGTCCAATCCAGAATTTGGGTCTTATTATTGTTTGGGATGAAGATCACCAGGCCTACAAACAGGAACAGTCGCCTTTTTATCACGGTCGGGACGTGGCCTTAAGGCGCGGCCAAATGAGCGGCGCCCGGATTATTTTAGTCAGCGCCTTGCCTTCGCCAGAAGTTTGGTGGCCGGCCAGCCAAACCAGAAAAGAAATATTTTTTTATGACGCCGATAAATCTGTTCCCATCCAACTCGTGGATGTGACGGATTATCGTTCTAGAAAAATGGTGCAGATCTCGGTTCCCTTGCGTAATACCATGGAACAAACGATTAAAAAAGGAGGCAAGATCGTTTTATTCCTCAACCGCAAAGGTTTCAGCACCATGACCCGGTGTCATCAGTGTCAATATACGCTGCAATGCCCGCGCTGCGCATCAAACCTGGCGTATTTGTTCGCTGTCAAGAAAATGGCCTGCAGTCATTGCAATTACACCATGGTTCCGCCGTCGGTCTGCCCGCAATGCCAGAGTTCTTATCTGCGGTTTTCCGGTGTGGGGATTGAAAAACTGGAAAGTGAAATCGCCAGGATTTTTCCACAATCCCGGCTGAAGTCTTACGATAAAGACACGCCAGGCATCCCGTCAAATTTTGATATTCTGATCGCGACCCAGGCCGTTTTAAAATTACAGGATCAAATCGCCGTGGATTTAGTCGGCGCGATGTATATTGACAGTGAACTCAATCGGCCGGATTTTCGTTCAGCGCACAAGACCTTTGCCTTGTTGATCCAATTGCGGCAAATGGCCCGCGAGAAACTGATCGTGCAGACCAGATTAGCGGATAATGATTGTCTGAAATTTGCCGTGAAGATGGACTTTCAGAAATTTTACAGTAAAGAAATTAAATTGCGCCGCGAGTTGAAACTACCACCGTTTAATCATCTGATTTCCATTATTGTTCGGGCCGCGAACGAACAAGCCGCGTTTGATCAGGCCAATATGCTTTATCGGCAGTTTGATGACAAAAATAAAAGGAAGAGTATAATGGTCAGCGAGCCGCAGCCAGACGCTATTCCTAAGTTAAGGGGCAAATACCGATTTATGATTTTAGTGAAGGGGAAGTCCGCGGAAAAGATTTTAACGTTTGTCCGCGCTGCTTTAAAAGGGATCAAACGAAAATCCGGGGCGCTTATCAGCGTAAATGTGGACCCGTAGAGATGAGAGTTCAATGAATATTATATTCTTTGGCAGTGATGATTTTGCCGCGACAAATTTAGTGCGATTGGTCAGCACGCGGCATAAGATTTTAGCCTGCGTGACCCAGCCGGATAAACCCCGAGACCGCCATTTGAAGGTCACGGCTTTGCCGGTAAAAGAAGCCGCTTTAAAGCACGACCTGCCCGTTATTCAGCCGGAGGTCATTTCCCAAGACGACGTTGTTCAACAGCTTGAACGTTTCGCGGCTGATCTTTTTGTCGTCATCGCGTACGGAAAAATCCTTCCGGAGAAAATACTTTCAATCCCTAAAAAATTTTGTATCAATGTTCATGCCTCGCTTTTGCCCAAATACCGCGGGGCCTCACCGATTAACTGGGCGATCATGAACGGTGAAAAGATTTCCGGGGTGTCCATTATGAAAATTAATAATAAAATGGATGCCGGCGAAATTATTTCTAAAATGGAAGTGGCGATCGCGCCGCAAGACACGGCCGTGACATTAAGAATAAAATTAGCGCAAACGGGTGCGGATTTGCTTATTGAGACGATGGATTCGGTTGAGAAAAATCTTTTTAAATTGATTCCTCAAAATGAAACCGAAGCCACCTATACCAAAAAACTAACCAAAGAACTCGGCCGTATTGATTGGTCGGATAGCGCTGTCAATATTCAGAATCGTGTCCGCGGGCTTGTCCCCTGGCCGGGGGCGTACACGCATTATCAGGGGAAAATATTGAAGATATTGGAAACGCAGATTGTCGAAGCGCAATCAAAACAAACTCATCCGGGTCAAATCGTGCAGATATCCAAGCAGGGAATGGATGTGGCCACCGGCATCGGAATCTTGCGCATCCTTAAGGTCCATCTGGAATCGGCCAAGCCGATGGAGGCCCATAGTTTTATGGTTGGTCACAAAATTACAATGGGGTTTTCTTTTGAAACGGATAAATAATTTTGAATCAATTTTTCATTATGATATAATCCCTCAATATTATTGACCTTTTCACAACCAATATTAAATTTTTTAGAAAAAAAGGTCGAGATACTGACTACCTCTATTTATATTACTGACTACCATAAAAATGATATTATTTTTATGGTAGTCAGTACTCGACCTCCGTATTCTGAATCCAGGAGTGACATTCTTTGTACGGAGGTCTGTAGTTCAGAAAAAGTCAGTAGGGAAAATCCAAATGCCTGAATTACGCAAAGATCCAACCATTGGCCGCTGGGTGATCATTTCCACCGAGCGGGCCAGAAGACCGGGCGTCTTCTTTGACCGCGATGATAATACTGAAGAAGAGCAAGACTGTCCTTTCTGTGAACACAAGGAAGATCAGACGCCGCTGGAAATACATGCCATTCGTTCTGCCGGAGCGCGTGCCAATGACCCGGGTTGGAAGGTCCGCGTTATCCCCAGCATTAATCCATTTTTGCGCATCGAAGGGAATTTGAACCGCCGTGGTTATGGACTTTACGATGTGATGAACGGCGTCGGCGCGCACGAGGTTATTGTGGAGACCCCGCAGCATATCGCCAACATCGCGGATTTAAGCGCCCCACAAATTGAACTGGTCTTGCAGACACACGCGCTGCGCATCAACGATCTTGAAAAAGACCCGCGTTTTAAATACGTTTTAGCCTATAAAAATTATGGACATTTATCCGGCGGTGGACGCATCCGTCATTCCCGCTCTCAGTTGATTGCCACGCCCGTGACCCCGGTGCGCGTTAAAGAAGAATTGGTCATCGCCAAAAAATATTTCGAATTTCATGACCGGTGTATTTATTGTGATATGATTCGCCAGGAGAGCGAGGCCAAAGCGCGGATCGTCGCCGAATGCGAGCATTTTATCGCCTTAACGCCGTTTGCGTCGCGGTTTACCTTTGAGGTTTGGATTCTTCCCAAAAAGCATGGCTGCGATTTCGCGAAAGCCAATACGCAAGGGTATCACAACCTGGCCGTCATTTTAAAGAATGTGCTTTCAAAAATTAAAGCAGGTTTGAATGACCCGGCGTATAATTTTTTAATCCATTCCGCGCCGTTTCGTCGCCATAGCGGCAAGGGTCATCAATGGAAAACGATAGAAGAGGATTATCATTGGCATCTTGAAATCATCCCGCGTTTAACACGGGTGGCTGGTTTCGAGAAAGGCACGGGTTTTTATATCTGTTCGATTCCGCCGGAAGAGACGGCGAAGTTTTTAAGAGAGGTTCCGATATAATGGGCGAACTCAGAAGAGATCCGGTGGTGGGCCGCTGGGTAATCGTTGAAACCGAAAACCCGACTCAGCCGGAAGATTTTGATAAAGAAGATCATACGCCCAAACAAGAGGCCAAATGTCAATTCTGTTATGGGCGGGAAGAACAAACACCGCCGGAGATTGAAGCGGTCCGGCCGAAGGATTCCAGACCCAATGCCCCGGGCTGGTCGGTTCGGGTGGTTCCCAATAAATTCCCGGCCTTACGCATTGAGGGCGAATTAAACAAACGAGGCGTGGGTATTTTTGATATGTCCAACGGCATCGGCGCCCATGAGATTGTCATTGAAACCCCCGATCACCGTAAGAGCATGGCGGATTTTACGAACGAGGAGTTATTTGAAGTTATCAAAAAATATAAAAGCCGTTGTTTGAACTTATCGCAGGATAAACGGCTGAAATACGTGTTGATTTTTAAGAATTTTGGCGAATCCGCCGGGGCCTCGCTGGAACATGGTCACAGCCAGATTATTGCCTTGCCCATGGTTCCCAAATATGTTTTGGAGGAATTGGAAGGCGCGATTGATTATTTTGAATACCGCGGCCGCTGCGTTTTTTGCGACATGATCAACCAAGAGTATCAGGATAAAGATAGGATTGTTACGGAGAACAAGGATTTTATCAGTTTTTGTCCCTTCGCCCCGCGGTTTCCGTTTGAATCCTGGATCATTCCTAAAGAACACAGTGCTCATTTGGAAGATATGTCTGATGAGAAATTGTATCATCTGGCGTGCATTCTTAAGGAAATGCTTTATCGGCTGAAGGTAGCCCTTTCGGAGCCGTCCTATAATTTCTTTTTGCATCTGGCCCCGATTCACTATGAACATAAAGAGAGTTATCATTGGCACATTGAGATTATCCCGAAGCTGACGCAGATTGCCGGCTTTGAGTGGGGGACGGGATTTTATATTGTATCCACTCCACCTGATGCGGCCGCCCGGCAATTAAGGGAAGTCCCCGCGGGTACGCATGGGGCCGAGGCCCGCAAAAATTAATTGTTGATTTTTTAAAAAAGAGTTTTACAATTGAGCAACAAATTAAAGGAGGTTCGTCATGGCAGCGAAAATAGGGATTAATGGATTTGGTCGCATCGGACGCTTGGTGTTCCGCGCCGCGCTCAATAACCCAAAGGTGGAAGTCGTCGGGATTAATGATCTTTTTGACGCGGATTATTTGGCGTATATGCTAAAGTACGATTCGACGCAGGGTACGTTTAAAGGCACCATTGAAGTCAAAGGCGGTCAGATGATCGTCAACGGCAAACCCATCCGGGTGACCGCCGAAAAAGACCCGGTAAATTTGAAGTGGGGCGAGATCAAAGCGGATTATGTCGTGGAATCAACGGGATTGTTTACTACGATTGACACCGCCAAAGGACATTTAGCCACCGGGGCGAAAAAAGTTATCATTTCGGCGCCAAGCGCTGACGCACCGATGTTTGTCATGGGCGTCAATGAAAAGACTTATAAAAATGATATGAATATCATTTCCAACGCTTCATGCACGACCAATTGCCTGGCACCGGTCGCTAAAGTTTTAAACGACCGCTGGGGTATTGTGGAAGGTTTGATGACCACGTGTCACGCGGTCACAGCCACGCAAAAAACCGTTGATGGTCCTTCTAAAAAGGATTGGCGCGGGGGACGTGGGGCTTCTCAAAATATTATTCCATCCTCAACCGGCGCCGCCAAGGCCGTTGGAAAAGTTATTCCGGCATTAAACGGAAAATTGACCGGTATGGCGTTTCGTGTTCCGGTCCCGGATGTGTCAGTCGTGGACTTGACCTGCAAATTGGCCAAACCCGCTAAATGGGATGAGATCAAAAAAGCGATGAAGGACGCCTCCGAAGGCGAGTTAAAAGGGATATTAGGTTACACCGAAGCCGAGGTGGTCTCCAGTGACTTTTTAGGTGATTCCCGGACCTCGATCTTTGACGCGGGCGCCGGTATTGCCTTAAATGACACCTTTGTTAAGGTTGTTTCCTGGTATGACAATGAGTGGGGTTATTCCTGCAAGGTGGTTGATTTGATTGCGTATGTTGATTCGGTGAAATAAGTACACATCAATTGATCGTATAAAAAAGTCCTGTTTTATTCATGACAGGACTTTTTTATTAATTTTATCTCAACGCCTTTTTAGTCCGTTCAAGAAATTTCTCCCACGGAAAATGTTTACCCGGACATTCCGTAGCCGCGCCGTCCACGTGGCCGTGAGGGATGATTCGGCGCGTGGGGATATTATAATAACGGCACAATTTATTGACCAAATACACCAGCGAATCCATCTGGTGCCGCGATACGCGTTCATCGGTGAAATCCCCGATCAAACAAATCCCAATCCCTTTTGCATTCATCCCCGAGGCCTTGCAATGCGCGCCGTCTTCCTGTTTTATCCAGCGGGGTGTCATCTCGATTTGCCCATCCTGTTTGTTGCTGGTACCGTTATCAATGACAAAATGGTAACCCGCGCCTTTGTCCCAGCCTTTTTTAAGATGCATTTTATGGACAACCAAGGAATTGCCTTTGTCGGTGGCGCTGTGATGGATGATGATGTATTTCCATTTGCGCGATGGATAAAGGGAGATGACCGGCTTTAATGGCGAGGCCTGAGGGATGACTAATTTTTGTCCCATTTTTAATTCATTAGGTGAGCGCATGTGATTAACCTGCATGATTGAGGTGACGGGCACGTTGTACATTTTGCTGATACGCCAGAAAGTTTCCGCGGGCGCGACCGTGTGGATGATGGTCCTTGTCTTTGGAGTGGAAGGCTCTTCGGAAATGATGGGCGGAGGCAGGGAGGCACATGAAGATAAAGCCAGCGTTAAAGCGAACAAAAATATGAGGTGAAGGAATTTTTTCATTGGTGACCATTTTATATCGAATAAAAGTCTATGACAAGGCGGAATTATGTTAGATTTGAGTTAAATTTTGACAACCTTTGGAAGTGATACTACAATGTGATTTCAAAACCACCAATATATAATCACCTACGAGGTGTCATTACAGATAGTCTCAAGCGACACCTCGTAGGTGTAGGTTGGTTCTAAGGAAAAGAAATGAGAGAAAAGTACTATAAAATTATCGAAGACTTTGTTGAAGAGGCTGGCGAAATCGCCCTGGACTTGATTGAGGACAGTCAGCCAGCTTTTAAGAAAGACCATTCGATCATCACCAAGGCTGACAAGGCTATCTCGGAGTTAGCGCACCGGCACTTGGCGGATATCTTGCAAACTCCCGGGCATATCCTGATCGATGAAGAAGACCCCCTGATAGCCAAATACTTCGATCAAAATCTTTTAAATAAAACCCCTTTTATTTGGGCCCTGGACCCCATTGACGCCACGCGTTCTTACGCCAATCGTATGTCGCAGTACGGTATTTCCATCGGGCTGATCAAAGACTTAAAACCCTGGCTGGGGGCGGTTTACTTCCCATCACTTCAAGAATTATTTTATTGTGATGGCGATCATTCATACTTTGTTCAAAATGCCTTTAGTGCAGATGAAAAAAAGACCATCATCAGTCCCATTGATCAGGAAATAACGGGCCAGTCGATCCTGTTATGCAATGATGGATTTTTTAAAAAATTTGACTGGGATTATAAAGACTGTCATGTGATGATCCAGGCGTGCGCGGCGGTGGAATTGTGCTGGCCGACGATTGGCCGCGGCTGCGGCGCGGTTTTTCGATCATCTTTGTGGGACTTTGCCGGCTCGTGGCCCATCATCCAGTCCGCGGGATTGGCGTTAAGGTCTTTTGAATCGGGCCAGGTGTTGGATCGACTTGAACTGGATTTCTTTAACCGGGATGGCGCAACCTGGAAACTTAAAGAATATCAAGTTCTTTCCTCCGAGCGGAATTATCCTATCTTGAAAAAGAAAATAACCAAAGCCTAGAATGTCAACCGCTATTAAAGTCGACAGGGTCACTAAAACATTTATCTCCCAGACTCATGGTTTAAAAAAAATCAAGGCGCTCGATGATATCAGTTTAGAGGTTTATCGGGGGGAGATCCTTGGGGTCTTGGGGCCAAACGGCGCTGGCAAAACAACCTTCCTCAATATCCTTTCAACCTTACTTTTGCCGGATTCTGGGACTATCGAGATCCTGGGCCTGCGCGCGGTTCCGCAGAACTATTACGCGTTGCGTTCCCTTTTAAACATGTCCTCCGGTTATCCGAATTATCCGTGGAGCCTGACGGTGGAAGAGAATCTGCGTTTCTACGGCCGGCTGTACGGGCTGTCATCGAAAGAATTGACAAATCGGATAAAAAAATTGATTGAGCTGTTTGAATTGGGTGATTTTGCCCGACGCCGATTCGAAGAATTATCCAGCGGCACCAAACAGAGATTATCTTTGGCCAAGGCGATGCTTAATAATCCTAAGATCATTTTTTTAGATGAGCCCACGGTTGGGCTGGACCCGGATGTGGCGGTTAAAACCCGGGAGGTCATTATGAGAATTTTTAATGACTCCAAGGTGACGATCCTTTTGACAACGCATAATATGAAGGAAGCGGAATTGATGTGCCAACGCATCGCATTTATCAAACAAGGACGATTGTTGCGATTGGGAACCCCCGGTGATTTAAAATACATGCAGGGGAAGAAGGATTTGGAAGAAGTTTTTATTGAACTATCGCATGAGAGTAAATCAATTCCCAATATCCATCTTTCGGAATCGACAGTCAAAGCCCAACAATTAGAAAAATCTGATATGTCGCCAGGAGAAAATCCCGCGTGGGCAGTTTCTCAAGAGAATCCTTTCCAGATTTTTACCGGCTGGCTGAAACGCTGTTATGCTTTTTCGTATCGGAATTTCCTGTTTGCCATCCGTAATGCTTTCGCCTTTGCCGAATTGGTGTTTTGGCCGGTGGTGAGTTTGCTTTCCATCGGGCTTTTAGGAAGTTATTTGGAACTTCAGGAAAAGGCGTTGGCCTTTGTTTTGACCGGGGCGATTGCCGGTGGTGTTTTGCAAGTGGCCCAACTGGACGTGGCCTATAGTTTACTTTATGAAATCTGGTCCAAAAGTATGAAACATACGCTTTTAACTCCCGTTGGGGTTAGTGAGCATTTATTCGGGTCATGGCTCATCGGCATTTTACGAGGGAGCGCCATTTTTGCTTTATTGGGATTATCGGCGATTTATTTATTTGGTTTTCAATTCCCGTCTTTGGGGGTTACCGTGATTTTCCTTTCAGGGATTTTTGGCAGCGCCCTTTTGTTGGGAATGCTGGTGAGCGTTTTGATCCTGATGTTCGGCCAGAAAGCAGAGATCACCGCCTGGATGTTCGCGTACCTTTTTATGCTCTTGTGCGGAATCTATTACCCTGTGGCTACTTTGCCGAAGTTCTTTTATTATTCAGCGCAGCTGGTTCCCATCACGTATTTTTTGGAATATTTTCGTCAGAGTTTTGGGTTTTTACCGACATTCGACCATCTGCTCGTTAAGGGATTCGGATTGATATTCGTATATTTGTTGTTAGGGATGTTGGTCATGCGCTGGGCCTTTACTCAGGCGAGGAGAAAAGGAATCATTGTCCGGCTTTCGGAGTAAACCTTCCTCAGGTTTTTCGGCAGGTTTTTAATCTTTATGGTTTTTTTGATGAATGCTATAATGACCCCGCTTAAACGAAAGAATTTATTATCTGCCTATGGAAACCACCAGCGAATTAGTCATTAAACATAGTGACATCCACGAACTTTTAGAAAGATCTCTCAAAGAGCTCTCGGACATTAAATTCGCCCTTGATGTCTCATCCATTGTGGCGATCACCGATCAGACCGGTAAGATTATTTATGTAAATGACAAATTTTGTGAGATTTCCAAATATTCCCGGGAAGAACTTTTAGGCCAGGACCATCGGATCATTAATTTCGGCTACCATTCCAAAGAATTTTTCCGGAACCTTTGGCGGACCATCGCGCACGGCAAGGTTTGGAAAGGGGAAATCCGCAACCGGGCCAAGGACGGGACACATTATTAGGTAGACACCACCATTGTGCCGTTTTTAAGTAAAAACGAAAAACCTTATCAGTATGTCGTTATCCACAATGAAATCACCAAGCGTAAACAAATGGAAGAGGCCCTTAAGGAACTGCCTCAGCGCATCATTCAGGCGCAGGAATCCGAGCGCGACCGCATTTCAAGAGAAATCCATGATGACTTGGGACAACTTTTAGTGACATTGAAAATGCTGATTCAGTCCACCATGGGCAGCGGCTCGACGGATAAAACCCGTCCGAAAAACACGTATTCCCGATCATCACTTATTTGGATACTATTATCGGAAAATCACGAAACCTTGCCTCCAGTCTGAGACCTTCGACTTTGGAAGTCTTGGGTTTAGCTTCCGCCATTGAGGTAATGGTCAATGATTTTAAACACAAAAAGGATCTGGAGATTAAATTCAAACGCAGTCAGTTAAAAAATATCGACTTAAAAGGGGAAGGGATAAATCTTTGCCGGATTATTCAGGAGGCCTTGACCAATATCGTCAAGCATTCGAATGCCAGCAAAGTTGAGATTGAGATGAAAAAGAAAAGCGACCGGCTTTGGGTCGCGATCAAGGATAACGGCCAGGGGTTTTCTCGGGCCCAAAAAGAAACGGCCCGAGAAATATCTTTGGGCCTCGGGCTTTCCACGATGAAAGAACGCGCCAGGCTTTTAGACGGCGAATTTGATATTATTTCGCAGCCCGGGGCGGGCACGGTGATCACTTTGAACATTCCTATTAATACACATAATGATAAAAAATAGAATTATTCTGGTCGATGATCATACGATCTTTCGGACTGGCTTGCGAAGTCTGGTGGATAAAGAGCCGATGCTGAAGGTAGTTGGTGAGGCCAAAGACGGGAAAGACCTGCTCGATTTAGTTATTTTGGATTTATCCATGCCCAACATGGATGGAATGGCCGCCATCAAAGAGATCCGCCAGAAATTCCCGAAAGTCAAAATCCTTGTTTTGACCATGCAGGAAGATAGTGAACATTTTAAGCGCACTATTTCCAGCGGCGCCGCGGGAGATCTGCTTAAGGATGATGCGTATGAACAATTGGTTACGGCCGTCAAGTTGGTTCTCAAAGGCAAGCAATTCGTTTCTCCTTCAATCGCTTCTCTGGTAACTGACCGTTTTATCCGTTCTGTCGATGATTTGGAAGGCCCGTCTTTAGAAATTCTTACCAAAAGAGAGCGGCAGATCCTCAGACTGGTTGCCAGCGGTCTGGCAAATAAAAATATCGCCGCTAAACTGAAAATCAGTGTCCGCACCGTCGAAACTCACCGATCCCATCTGACCGATAAACTTGGTATTAAAAATACCGCCGGTTTGGTTAAGCTCGCCTATTCCAAGGGATTAATCTAATTTCCCTACGTACTTCTACGCATAAAATTACGTATATCACCGAATTTAACTCCTGATATTTTCTTGTACACTTAAATCAAGTGACAGCGAAAGATTTTAAGATTTTTTTCCCCTTTTAAAAGGTAGGTGAGCGATGACTGCCCTTATTTTTCAAATATTTTTAATGGAGGAAATAAGGACTGCCATCGTTTCATCTACTGACTTCCCTAAAAAGAATGTCATTTTTGATGTAGTCAGTACTGCCAACGCCCCAATGAGTTGCAATAAAAAGACTGGTTCCATTATTAATACGTTGGTCTGTAGAAAAGGAATAAGGTGGTGAGCGATGACTACTAAAATTTTAATAATTGATGACCATGATGACTTTCGGCAAATGGTGAAAAAACATTTGGCCGCGCAGAATCTTGATGTGGAAATTTTCGAGGCGTCCAGTGTGAGATGGGGATCGAGAAAGCGTTGAGGGAGAAGGTTAATATCATCCTGATGGATATCCGCCTTCCTAATATCAATGGTATAGACGCGGCCACCCGGATCCGCCGGCATTTGCCGGATTGCAGGATCGTCGTTTTGACGATGTTTGAAACGGAAGCCTTTCGTAAAGTCTTTAAAAGCGGCGATACCACCGCTTATATCGGTAAAAGCGAATTGTACGATAAGTTGATGCCGGTGATTAAAGGGATATTAAAGGAATTCAACGGCACAAATAAAAAAGAAGTACCTGCATCTTAAAATCAAAGGAGAGTAGAGATGAAACAAAGTATTCCCGATCTCATTCGTAAGAATCCGTTGATAGGGTGGGGGATTTTTTTGCTGACCGTGATTGTCGTTTTTTTGTTAGGGTTATTGGGCTCATCGATTATGGAAAGAAAAACCGAGGCCAAATTTGCTTATCAGATGGTCAAACCCATCGGTGAGAACGAATCGCGAAATGAGGTTTGGGGAGAAAATTTTCCCCGGCAATTTGAACGGTATAAAAGTACCGCCGCCAGCGATTTTGTCAGCCGTCATGACGGTAGTGTCATGATCGATATGCTTGAACGTGATCCGAGGATGGTGGTTTTGTGGGCGGGTTACGCGTTCGCGCGTGATTACAATCAGAGCCGCGGCCATTATCGGGCGATTGAAGATATTCGAAACAGCCTGCGCACCGGCGTGCCGCAGCCGGCGACCTGCTGGGCGTGCAAGAGTCCGGATGTGGTGCGTTTGATGAAGGAAAAAGGCGTTGCCGAATTTTATAAAGAGAAATGGGATCATCTGGGCGATGAAATTGTTAATCCTATCGGTTGTTTGGATTGGCATGATCCTAAAACAATGAACTTGAATATTACCCGCCCGGCTTTTGTCGAAGGCTTAAACCGTCAGGGAAAAGATATTAAAGATTCCACACACCAGGAAATGCGTTCCATGGTCTGCGCCCAATGCCATGTAGAATATTATTTCAAAGGTGAAGGGAAATATTTGACGTTTCCCTGGGACAAGGGAATGAGTGTCGAGGCAATCGAAGAATATTATGATGAGATCAACCATGTGGATTGGGTTCACGCGCTAAGCAAAGCACCGATGCTCAAAGCCCAACATCCGGATTATGAAATTTGGATCATGGGGATTCATGCTCAGCGCGGGGTCTCGTGCGCGGATTGTCATATGCCGTATCGCACCGAAGGCGGCGTGAAATTTACCGATCATAAAATTCAAAGCCCGTTAAATAATATCGCGAATTCCTGTCAGGTGTGTCATCGGGAAAGTGAAGAGACCCTGCGGCAAAACGTTTTTGAACGTCAGGATAAAACTTTGGAATTGCGGATGCGCGTCGAGTATGCTTTGGTGCGGACGCATATCGAGGCCAAGGCCGCCTGGGATGCCGGGGCGACGCAAGAGGAGATGAAGTCAGTATTACAATTGATCCGTCATTCCCAGTGGCGCTGGGATTACGCGACGGCCAGCCACGGCGGACCATTTCACGCTCCCTTGGAAACCGCGCGGATTTTGGGCTCGTCCATTGAAAAAGCCCAAGAGGCGAGACTTCTTTTGTCCCGCGTTTTAAATAATCACGGCATTAAAGACCCTATCGCGCTTCCCGATATCGCCACCAAACAAAAGGCGCAGAAATTTATTGGGCTGGATATGGAGAAATTAAAAGCAGACAAGAGAATATTCTTGGAAACAGAGGTCCCGGTTTGGGACAGTGATAAAAAAATACCTTGACAAAATTTATTTGGATTTTATAATCATACCAACTGGTAGGTATGATTATGAGAAAAGCGCAGGTTAATCCAAAGGCAAGAGAGAAGTTGTTGGAAGCCGCCCAGCATTTGATGCTGACTCAAGGCTTCGCGGCCACGACTATAGATGAGATTTGTGTCGCTGTCAGGCTCACCAAGGGAAGCTTCTTCCATTATTTCAAGAGTAAAGATCATTTAGGGGAATTACTTTTGGAGCGTTTCTGTTGTTCATCCATGCAGAAAATGCAGGAATGCGGCTGCCACACAAACAACAAACAAGATCCTTTAGAGCGTGTTTATAATTACATTGATTTTATGATCAAGTCGTCAAAAGACGTTTCGCGCGGGAAAGGATGCCTGATCGGGACCTTTGCCCAGGAACTTTCCGACACGTATCCTAAAATCCGTTCGATGTGCGCCGATGGTTTTGATGAATGGACGAAGATTTTTGAACACGATTTAAAAGAGGCCAAGGCGAAATACGCGCCGCGGGCTTCATTTGATGTTAAAAGTCTGGCCCAACATTTTATCGCGATTGCCGAAGGGTCCCAAATTTTAGCCAAAGCCAAACAGGATAAAAAAATTATTGAGAAGAATATGGTTCATTTCAAAGAATATTTAAAGAGTTTGTTTAAAAAATAACCCATCAAACAGGAGGAAAACATGGGCGACGAAGCGAAGAAAGAAGGCGAATGCTGTGGCACTTCATCCGGCGGTTCAGGCGGCGGATGTTGTTGTGGTGGTGGTAAAAAATTAATTGTTGGTCTTTTAGTCGGGGTGCTTTTAGCCGCGGCAGCGTTTGGATTCTTTTCCGCTGGAAAATGTTTAGGCGGCGGCAAATTTTGTCCGTTAATGAAGGACGGAAAAGTCTGTCCAGTCAGTGGAATGCCAATGCCTCAAGCGCCAGCGCAGACACAATAAAAAAGTGTTATAAAAAAGGGGGTAAAGATGAAACCTGCTTTTATGCCGATCTCAAATTTAAATTTCCCGGGAGGGAGAAATCCTTTTACTCAATCGGTGGATGACATGCCTTTATTAGACGCGTATTCACAAGCTGTCAATCACGCGTTCGAATCGGTCAGTCCATCGGTCGTGAAGATCGTCGTGCATCCTCAACAAGGTAGCGGCTCAGGTTTCATCTTTACTCCGGATGGTTTGATTTTAACCAATAGTCATGTGGTACATCAAGCCAAGAAAATCGAAGTGGCCTTGTTAGACGGCCGTCAATTCGAGGCGCGAATAATTGGCGATGACCCGCATACAGATTTGGCGGTTATTCAAATTTATGGGAACAATTTCACGGCAGCAAAATTAGGAGATTCTCAAATTCTTAAAGTCGGTCAACTAGCGGTCGCCATCGGCAATCCTTATGGATTTCAATGCACGTTAACGGCAGGAGTTGTCAGTGCCTTGGGTCGTTCGTTAAGATCAACTTCCGGCCGGTTGATCAATCACGTCATTCAAACCGACGCCGCGTTAAACCCGGGGAATTCCGGCGGGCCGCTGGTGACATCTCGGGGAGAAGTTATTGGGGTTAATACCGCCATTATTTTACCGGCGCAGGGAATTTGTTTTGCGATTCCCATTAATACGGCCAAGTGGATCGCGGGCTCACTGATTAAAGACGGCCGAATCCGTCGCGGTTATATCGGAATCGGGGGACAAGATGTGGCCTTACCTCGGGGCATGGTGCATATTCATAATTTGCCGGTTGAAAGCGGTGTGCTGGTGACGATGGTTGAAGACGGCAGCGCTGCTCATAGAGCCGGACTTCGGGAAGGTGATGTGATTGTCGGGTTTGATGAACACCTGATCAAAGGAATCGATGATTTGCATCAATATTTAACACTGGAGAAGGTTCAAAGGTCGTGCGTGCTTACGTTTATTCGTCATTTTGAAAAAATGACGCTGACGATTAAACCCGAGGAAAGTTAATGAAAATTGCCATCATCGGCGCCGGCAATGTCGGGGCCACACTGGGAAGCCGCTGGGCAAAAGGCGGCCACGAGGTTATTTTTGCCGTCCGCGATCCGCATAATGAGAAGGTCCAGCCCTTAATTCAATCCATCGGTCGCAACGCTTGCGTTGACTCCATAGAGCAGGCCGTTACTAAATCGGAAGTTGTACTTTTGGCCACTCCCTGGAGCGCCGTTAAAGATGCCGTCCGCGCGGCCGGCAATTTAAAAGAAAAAATCCTCATCGACTGCACCAATCCTTTAAAAGAAGATCTAAGCGGATTATCGGTTGGTTTTAGCACATCCGCGGCGGAAGAGATTGCTCATTGGGCCAAGGGAGCGAGAGTGGTCAAAGCCTTTAATACTATCGGCACAAAAAATATGGCCAATCCGGCTTACGGGCAGGATAGAGTGAGCATGTTTATCTGCGGTGATGATAATGCGGCCAAAAAGACAGTTTCCGGATTGGCGGAAGAATTGGACTTTCATGTCGTGGACACCGGGCCTTTGATGACCGCCCGCTATCTGGAACCTATGGCTATGCTGTGGATCCAGATGGCCTTTACGGGCGGTTACGGTGAAGATTTTGCGTTTAAAATGTTGAAAAGGTAGTATTTCCTCCGTCGTCCGCAGGAATTTCCTTCCCCAATAGTATTTCTTGACAAAAAATCCCATTTTCCCTATAGTTAGCTTCTTAAAAACCTATTAGATTACCCTTACTATGTGCAGCTATTTTGCTAAAGACAAAGAACTAAATTTACTCCATCCTGAAGCTCAAAAGATCTTTCGCCGGCTGATTGAATCCGTTCACAGCGGTATTTATATGGCTGATGATAAGGGGAATGTCTTTTATGCCAACCATGCCCTGGCCGCTATACTCGGCTACGAGAGCAAGGAAGAAATCCTGGGACATAATTTACTGGAAGAGCTGTATCCTGTCGCGCAAGATAGGGAAATTTTTTTAAAGAGCATGGGCCAAAGGAGTTTTGTCCGTGATTATGAAATCAAAAGTTTTAAAAAAGACGGGACCCCCATCATCCTGTCCGCGACCATTGATTATATCCGTAATGAAAAAGGCGAAGTCATCGGGACTGAAGGAGTGGTCCTGGACACGACCGAAAAAAGAAAGTTGGAAGAAGATTTAAAGACGGAAAAGTTAAAGCTGGAGCAGATCCTTGAGTTTAATGAACGGATCAGTACCCTTCATCATCATGATGAGCTGGTCAAATATATTGTCGAAAAAACTTCCCAGATCCTTAATGCCGGAAAATGTTCTTTGATGTTATTCGATGACAGTTCCCGCGAATTACATATTGAGTCCGCCAAAGGAATCAGTGATGAGATTATTGCCACCACTAAAGTTAAGCTGGGAGAACATATTGCCGGCCACGCGGCCCAGAGCGATGAACCACTTTTGGTTAAAAACATCGATTATGACAAACGGTTTAAAAGACACGGAAAGCAATCCTATATCAGCCGGTCTTTTATGAGCGCTTCAATCAAGCGTGATCATAAGTTAATCGGTGTCCTAAATGTCACCGATAAAAACACGGGTCCGCAGGCGACATTTTCTGATTTGGATCTTAAGATTATCACCACGATCGTCCGGCAGGCGGCGGTGGCCATGGAAAATGCCAGGCTTTATCAGGAACTGGAGTATTTATCAGCGGTTGATCCCCTGACGGACCTTTATAATTACCGTAGTTTTGTTAAAAGCCTGGGCCATGAGATCAGCCGTTTGAAACGTTATGCGGGGACCGTGAGTTTATTGATGATTGATGTGGATAATTTTAAAAAGATCAACGATACGTATGGACATTTGGAAGGGGATAATTTATTAAGAAAAATAAGCAGCATATTTCGCGAGAATCTGCGCGATCTGGATACCATTTGCCGATATGGCGGCGATGAATTCGCCGTTATCCTGCCGGAGACAGGTGCGGAGCAGGCCAGGATCGTCGCCGAGAAATTAAGAGAAAAAGTGGAAGCCTGTCCTTTCAAAGAGAAATTATCGTTAAGTATTGGGATCGCCCAATACCGGCCTGACTCGAATCATTACGATTTAACTCTAAGGGCTGACCAGGCCTTGTACAAAGCGAAAAAAGAGGGCAAAAATAAAATTGCCATCGCCGTACCGTAAAGATTTTTTATGACAAAGTTCCTCATTATTATTTTTAGCGTATTGTGCGGTCTCGTCCTGCCGAGATTAAGTTTCGCGGATGACGGGGTTCATGTGTCCGGGGATTATTCCAATCGTTATCAGCAGCAGAGCGTTCAGACGGATATCAAAAAAACTGTGATGGAATCTTACCGGCAGTATGTTCAGGAACTTATTCGCAAAGCCTTAACGCAACCGCAGCTAAGAATAGAAGAAGCCGTTATTCAGCAGTCCACCATGGAGGCTGTTTTAGAAACAATCCGCCGGCCGGAAGTCCAAAAAATAATCCAAGAAGTCTTTGTTCACGGCATGCAAACAGCCTTCGGACAAATTAAACTTAAAAGCACCCGCCAGGTTATGGATCAAAAAGTGCAAGCGGTCATTGACCAGGATATTAAGAAAATAGCCCTGCAACAACCTTTTCAAAAATCGCTTGATAAAGTCATCCGTCAGACCATCGGTCAACATACTCAGCAAGATCTACAGCAAGCCATTTCCCAACAACAGCAGCAGCTGCAACAGCAGATGGCTTCCCAGCAGCAGGCCATGGAACAGCAATACCTTAATTCCATTGAAAAAATTCTGGCTGAGAAAAAGTAGGGGCGATTCATGAATCGCCTTTATGATTGATTTCTATTTTCCATTGCTTGACGTCTCTGGTTAATAAATTATAATGAAACCGGAGGGAATAAACACGTGATCCAATTCGGTCCTGAAGTGTGCAGTAATGTCGGCGTGGCTGTGGCCGGTGAATGGCTGGAGACCAATGGTCTGGGAGGATTCGCTTCCTCAACGATTATTGGCCTCAATACCCGTCGCTACCACGGATTATTAGTTGCCGCCACCCGGCCGCCAGGCGGGCGGCTTTTGCTTCTTTCCAAATTAGAAGAAGTGCTGGTCGTGGACGGCCGGCGCTATGAACTATCGGCCAATCAGTATCATGGTATTATTCATCCGCAAGGGTATCAGTTTTTGAAAGGATTTAGGTTAGATCCTTTTCCTGTTTTTACTTATGTAGTGGGAGGCTTTGAAATTGAGAAAGCTGTTTTTATGATTTACGGAGAAAACAGCACCATTGTCCAGTACCACATCCGTTCTTTAGACAGCGGACCGCAGGCTTTATCCTCCCAGAAAAAAATATCGCTTGAAGTGTTTCCCCTCATTGCCTTCCGGGATTATCACGGGATAACCCGCCAAAATAATACAATTAATCCGTATGTTGAAACCATGGATAATTTAGCCACGGTCAGACCTTATCCGGGATTAGAAGAATTGCATTTTGCTCACGACGCGCACCGGGTGGAGGCCACGGGGTATTGGTACCGCAACTTCGAATATCTTTTGGAATTTGACCGGGGTTTAGACTATGTGGAGGATTTATTTAACCCGTTGGTTTTAAAATTTGATTTAAATAAGCGAACCAGCGCCTCGATTGTCACCTCAACGCAGCCGCATCCGGTCAGTCATGTCATTAAATATCGGCAAGAAGAGATCAGCCGCCGTCAGGCCTTGGTCTCCATGGTGCCCTACAAGGATGAATTTATTCAAACGTTGATCACCGCCGCGGATCAGTTTATCGTGGACCGGGACGGCGAGAAAAGTATTCTTGCCGGGTATCCCTGGTTTGGGGACTGGGGGCGCGATGCTATGATTGCCCTTCCGGGGTTGACCTTAGTCACCGGAAGAATTGATGCTGCCAAAAGTATTCTTTTGAATTTTAGCCGGCACGCGGATCAGGGGTTATTGCCCAATCATTTTTCGGAAACAGAAGGACCGTGTGACTATCATTCGGTTGACGCCACATTGTGGTTTTTTGAGGCCCTGCGTTCTTTTGTGCAGTACACCGGCGATTATGATTTTGTTAAAAATAATTTTTACGAGTTGTTGATTGAGATCATAGAAGGGTACACGCGCGGGACGCGGTATGGGATTCATGTGGATGCCGAGGGCTTAATTGTCGCCGGACAAGAAGGCGTTTCGCTTACCTGGATGGATGCCAAGGTGGGCGACATGATCGTGACGCCCCGGCACGGAAAACCGGTTGAGGTTCAGGCGCTTTGGTACAATGCCCTTTGCGTTATGGAAAAATTAGCCAATACCTATGGCGATAATCATCATGAAAAACATTATAAAGATATGGCTGAACGCACCAGCCATCATTTTAACAAGTTGTTTTACAATGAATCCGCGGGCTGCCTTTTTGATACTGTTGATAAAGACCAGCGCGATGGTTCTATCCGTCCCAATCAGATTTTTGCCGTGAGTTTATTTTACAGTATGCTTTCGCCTGAGAAATCCAAGAATATTGTTCATGTGATTGGCCGCGATCTTTTAACTCCTTATGGCTTGCGCAGTCTTTCTCCCCATGATGCCCGCTATCGCGGGCGTTATCATGGGGACCAGATTCATCGCGATGGCGCTTATCATCAGGGAACGGTTTGGCCGTGGCTGATGGGACCGTTTATCAGCGCTTATCTGAAAGTTAATGATCGCAGTGAAAAAAGCCGTGAGCAGTCCGCCCAGTGGTTATCGACTTTATTTAATCATATTGATGAAGCTGGGCTAGGACAAATTTCTGAAATTTTCGATGGAGATAATCCTCATCATCCCCGAGGATGCATTGCCCAGGCCTGGAGCGTGGGGGAACTCTTGCGCACGGCCGTTGAGGATATTTATAACCTCAGACCATCGGAGAATAAATGGTTACAGATGTCCCGCCAACATCGATTGCTTTAAATGGTTCAGTACTCCTCGTATCAATTTTTTGCTTCCCCGATTAACTTTAATTTTATAATTACAGACCTCCGTACAAATAATGTCATTCCCTTTAACATTAAGATACCGGAGGTCAGTACTGATAATCATAATGGTATTCTTTTAAGGGAAGTCAGTAATTCACCCGAACAATTTGGAGATTTGAAAAGGGAATCAGTATGCCGATAAAATGTTACGCCGCTTTTAAAGCTAAAGGACAGTTAAAAGAGTTCTGTTATGAGCCCAAGGCCTTAGGGCCTTTAGATGTTGAAATTAAAATTACCCATTGTGGGATTTGTCGCAGTGATGTTCATCTGATTGATAATGATTGGCGCATAAGTAAGTACCCTCTGGTCCCGGGGCATGAAATAGTCGGCATTGTCGCGGCCGCCGGCGCTAAGGTAAAAAATCTTAAAAGCGGCCAACGTGTTGGTGTCGGCTGGCAGGCGGCCAGTTGCATGAAATGCGAATGGTGTGTGAATGGAGAAGAAAATGTTTGTAATGATTATCAACCGACCTGTGTGGGTAAGTTCGGCGGGTTTGCCGAAAGCATTCGAGTGGACAACCGTTTTGCGTTTCCGATTCCAGTGGAATTAAGTTCTGAGAGCGCTGCGCCTTTATTGTGTGGTGGTGTTACGGTTTTCGCGCCGATGCGCCGGCACGGTTGTATTTCGGGAATGAAGGTCGGTGTGATTGGTATTGGCGGGCTTGGTCATTTGGCTGTTCAATTCGCGAAGGCTCTGGGCTGTAAGGTCACCGCATTCTCTTCAACGCCGGCGAAAGAAAGAGAGATCAAAGGATTTGGGGCGCATCATTTTGTTGATAGCCGGGATATAAACAGTATTAAGAAGCAGGAGCGAACGTTCGATTTTATTTTATCAACGGTTAATGTAAATTTTCACTGGACGACGTATTTAAATGCTTTAAGACCTAACGGTAAATTATGTATTGTCGGCGCCGTGCCGAAACTGACCGGTATCACCGCGGACGCGCTTATTTCAGGACAAAAATCTTTGGTCGGTAGTGCTGTGGGCAGCCGCCGTGTTATCCAGGAAATGCTGAAGTTTGCCGCTAAGCATAAAATTAAAGCCAGGGCAGAAGTTTTTCCGTTATCGCAAGTGAACGCCGCCATAAAGAAGGTTCGAACAAATAAAGCGCGTTATCGGATGGTTTTATGCTGCGCATAAAAGTTGCCCACAAAGATGATTTGGCGCCCGGTAAGGGTATGTTGGTTGAGGCCCAGGGGAAAAAGATCGCCCTCTTTAATATTGATGGTAAATTTTACGCGATCGATGATCTGTGCCGGCACGCGGGGGCGTCCCTTTCTCAAGGAGCCGTTGAAGGCAAAGTCGTCAAATGCCCTAAACACGGCGCTTTATTTGATATATTGACCGGTAAGGCCCTGACATCACCGGCGTTGGAGGATGTCCTATGTTACAAAATATCGGTTAAGGATGATGATGTTTATCTTGAAATTCTTGAGGAAGGGACTATTGGATGAATTGAGGTCTTCCTCAAAATTCGGAGTCTTTGGGAACAAGGTATCCAGAGCCCTAAGAGATTAAGATTTTTTACTGAGGAGAAATTTTGTTTAATAAAGAGACTTTGGGAAGAATTTTTAAAAAAGAG
>Ga0247727_10003947_pt1 | contig 32151 bp, 28 predicted proteins | sample WisWelCaveWW1625_FD_202498 | JGI IMG/M metagenome (GOLD analysis project Ga0247727, IMG submission 202498) | Biofilm microbial communities from Wishing Well Cave, Virginia, United States - WW16-25 | ecosystem: Environmental > Aquatic > Deep subsurface > Groundwater > Cave microbial mat | place...
ACTGGCAGATCTCCGGCATCACGACCTTCGCCAGTGGCACGCCCAGCGGCGTCGGCTTCTCGACCGTGGATTCTGTGGACCTCAACGGCGGCGGCGATGGCACGCGCATTATCGTCACCGGGAAAGCGCAGCTCCCCCATGGCGACCGCAGCTTCACGCGCTGGTTTGATCCCGCCGTGTTCCGCCGGCCGCCGCGCGGCGATTTCGGCAACGCTCCCAAAGACGTGTTCCGCGCGCCCGGCATCAACAACTGGGACATCTCGTTCTTCAAGAACGTGCCGGTCGCGGGCGAGAAGCGCTACTTCCAGTTCCGCTGGGAGATGTACAACACGTTCAACCACACCCAGTACAGCGGCGTCGACTCGACGGCGCGGTTCGACGCCCAGGGCAACCAGGTGAACGCGCGGTTCGGCGAAGTGACCTCGGCGCGGACACCACGGGTCATGCAGGGCTCGTTGCGATTTACGTTCTGAGCGCCGGCGGGAGAACGTCGGCTAGAATGACAGTTCGGCAGGAGGTTCACCCCATGAAGCGACTCTCGATCAGCGCCCTGTTCGCGGGCATGCTTGCAGCCGGCTGGACACTGGCCGGCCGGGCTCCATCGAGCGCCGCGCAAGGTTCAGTCATCGGCGCGGCACCGAATGGCGGCGCCAGCGGCCACGGAAAGATGCGGTTTCGGGTGCTGTACACCTCCGATCATCTTCCGGCGGAAGCCCAGAAAGTGCTGACATCGGCGCACGGCGGCTTCACGGTCGATCTGCGGGGAGGGAAGGGGGAGACCTACTTTTCGCTCAAGGGCGCGGGGATCATTCAGATCAGCGGCGATCTGAAGACCACGCGGCTCCTCGATACCGCGGCCGAGGTGAAGAACACGAATCTGCACAACACCAGCATCTGGTACGCTTCCGACGGCGGCGCCTACCTGTCGTTTCCCGGCAACGAAGCCGGACAGGTATTCATCACGAGCCTGGACGGCAAGCTCGTTCATTCGCTGAAGGCGCCGGACGGCGCTTCGGACCTGGGTCATCCGCTCGCCACCGACTACTTCAAGGGAAGGGGCAACTTTGTGCCGACCGACGTCGAGCAGTTGGACGGGCTGCTCTACGTGACGACGGGTTACTCGAATCTGGATTTTGTTCTGACGGCGCGGATTCTGAGCACCAATCCTTTCCGGACCGTCTGGCACGATCTTGCGTTTGGCGGCAAGGGCGGTGGAGCGGGCCAGTTGGGTACCGGGCACGGCATCACGGTCCCGCCGGGGACCAGACGTATTGATGTCGCGGACCGGCCGAATTCCGAGATCGATCGGTTCACCCGACACGGGCACTATCTGTCGACGTTGAAAATGCCCCTGGGATCTTTTCCCTGCGACATTTATTATCTCGGAAAATACGCCGTGGTGGGCTCCTTGCACGGACCGGATCGCGCGAAGGGCGCACCGATCTATGTCCTCGAGAATGATCAACTGATCTCAACGGTCATGCCGAAGGAAGACCTGGGTCTGAAAAATTTCCAGCACATTCATAACGCCGTGCTGCGGGAGGTGGGCAACAGGCTCTACATCATCGCCCAAGCGTGGAACCCGGGCGACTTCGCGATCCTCGAGCAGGTGACCAACTGACGGCGGATGCCAGCGGACAAAAAAAAGGCCGCGCCGGGTGAGCGCGGCCTGGTTCGATTCGGGCTGCTACGGCCGGTGGCTAGTAGTCCATGTCCGGACCGTGTCCGGGAGGCCCTCCGGATTCCTTCCTCTTCTCGGGAATCTCGCAGACCATCGCCTCGGTGGTGAGCATCAGCGCACTGATGGAGCAGGCGTTCTGGAGCGCCGTGCGGGCGACCTTGGTCGGGTCGATCACGCCGGTCTTCACCAGATCCTCGTACACGCCCGTCTCGGCGTTGAAGCCGAAGTTCGCTTCGGAGTTGCTCCGGATCTTCTCGATGACGATTGCGCCTTCAAAGCCGGCATTCCCGGCAATCTGGCGAGCCGGCTCCTCGCAGGCGCGCCGGACGATATTCAGGCCGATCTGCTCGTCGCCGCCGAGCTTGAGAGACTCCAACGCCCGGGCTCCGCGCAGCAACGCCACGCCGCCGCCCGGCACGATACCCTCCTCGACGGCGGCGCGAGTGGCATGCATCGCGTCCTCGACGCGGGCCTTCTTCTCCTTCATTTCGGTCTCGGTGGCCGCGCCGACCTTGATCACCGCGACGCCGCCGGCCAGCTTCGCCAGCCGCTCCTGCAACTTCTCGCGGTCATAGTCGGAGGTGGTCTCCTCGATCTGCGCGCGCAGCTGCTTGATCCGGCCCTCGATGGCCTTCTGCGAGCCGCCGCCGTCGATGATGGTCGTGTTGTCCTTGTCGATGGTGACCCGCTTGGCGCGCCCGAGGTCGTCCAGCCGCACGCCTTCCAGCTTGATGCCGGTCTCTTCCATGATGGCCTTGCCGCCGGTCAGGATCCCGATGTCTTCGAGCATCGCCTTGCGGCGGTCACCGAATCCGGGCGCCTTCACCGCGCAGCAGTTCAGCGTCCCGCGGAGCTTATTCACCACCAGCGTGGCCAGCGCCTCGCCCTCGACCTCCTCGGCGATCACCAGCAGCGGCCTTCCGCTTCGCGCGATCTGCTCGAGCAACGGCAGCAGGTCCTTCATCGCGCTGATCTTCTTTTCGTGGATCAGGATGTACGGGTCTTCGACCACCGCTTCCATGCGGTCCGGATCGGTGATGAAGTAGGGCGACAGGTAGCCGCGGTCAAACTGCATGCCGTCGACCGTCTGCAGCTCGGTCGTCATTGTCTTGGCTTCCTCGACGGTGATCACGCCGTCCTTGCCGACCTTCTTCATCGCTTCGGCGATGATGTTGCCGATAGTCGAGTCGCCGTTGGCCGAGATCGTCCCGACCTGGGCGATCTCTTCGCCGGTGACGGGCTTGGAGAGCTTCTGAATCTCGGCGACCACCAGCTCGACGGCCTTCTCGATGCCGCGTTTGAGGGCCATCGGGTTGGCGCCGGCGGCGACCGCCTTCACACCCTCGCGGTAAATCGACTGCGCCAGAATCGTGGCGGTCGTGGTGCCGTCGCCGGCCACGTCGGAAGTCTTCGAAGCAACCTCGCGCACCATCTGCGCGCCCATGTTCTCGAGCGGATCCTTCAGCTCGATCTCCTTGGCGACGGTGACGCCGTCCTTGGTGATCGTGGGGCCACCGAACTTCTTCTCGAGAACGACATTGCGTCCTTTGGGGCCGAGCGTGACTTTCACCGCGTCGGCGAGTTGATTGACGCCGCGCAGAATCGCGTGGCGGGAGTTTTCGCTATAAACAATCTGTTTTGCGGGCATTTATTCTCGCTCCTGAAAGAACTAGGCTTTGGCGGACCGGGCGCCGCCCTCGATCACGCCGAGGATCTCGTCCTCGCGCAGAATCAGATACTCGTCGCCGTCCAGCTTGATATCGCTGCCGGAATACTTGCCGAACAGGATGCGGTCGCCGACCTTCACCTCGAGCGGCACGATCTTGCCGTCTTCGAGGCGCTTGCCGTGGCCGATGGCATGGACCTCGCCTTCCTGCGGTTTCTCCTTGGCGGAATCGGGGATGATGATGCCGCCTTGGATGGTTTCTTTTTCTTCAATCCGCTTGACCACGACGCGGTCGTAGAGCGGGCGAATATTCAGAGCCATGAGTGTGTCAACCTCCAATGCAGTTGGTTTCGTACGGAAGCGGGTTCGGAGGAACGCCGAGACCCGAAACGAGAATCTTAGCACAGCGGGCGGCCGAGTGCCAATACCCCTCCGGAACTAGTTGATATCAGGGAAGATATAGGCCTTGACGAGCCGGGCGCAAATTACCGGACCAGGTCGTTGATTTCGCGAATCGTCTTGACTTCAAACTTCGGCTTGCGGTCGTAGGTCAACAGGCCGTTGACCTCCTGCTCGACATCGGTTAGCTGGGTGTAACAGAGGCCGGCGAACGCCGGGATTCGCGCGATGGCCTCGTAGAGGCCGCGCAACCGCGCCAGGGCCGCGTCGGGCGTTTTCTCGACGCCGGAGTATCCCCACGACTCCTTGGGGACCTGCTGGCCGGGCGGGATGTAGGCGATGCCGCCGAACTCGGAGAGCAGAATCGGCGTGCCGTTATAGGCGTAGCCCGGCAGCAGCGTCGCCCGGGAGACATTGGGGATGGCAGCGCCGGGGTGGCCGAGATCTTTGTACTTATTGAACAGCGCCGGGCCGCTGGCGGCGTAGTCGTGGATGGCGAACAGATCGGTCATGTCGGTATGTTCCCAGCCGTCGTTATCGATGACCGGGCGGGTGGCGTCGAGCGAGCGGGTCAGCGTGTAGAGCGCCTTCAGGTGGTCCTGCTGGCGGCGCTCGCGCAGGTTCGGCGTGCCCCAGCTCTCGTTGATCGGCACCCACATGACGATCGAGGGGTGGTTGTAATCCCGCTCGACGGCCTCGGTCCACTCGCGCGTGAACCGCGAGACGTAGGCTTCGTCGAACAGGTAGGCGTTGGCCATCTCGCTCGAAACCAGCAAACCCATCCTGTCGGCCCAATACAGGAATCTGGGATCTTCGAGCTTCTGATGTTTGCGCGCGCCGTTGAAGCCCATCTCCTTGGTGAGCCGGATGTCGTATTGGATCGCCTCGTCGGACGGCGGCGTGAGCGTGCTGTCGGGCCAATAGCCCTGGTCGAGGACCATCTTCAGGTACACGGGGCGGCCGTTGAGGAAAACGCGCCCGTTGCCGGTGTCGACGGAGCGGAAGCCGAAATACGACTTCACCCGATCGACCATGGTGTCGCCCTGGCGAAGCTCGAACGTCACGTCATAGAGGTTGGGCGACGCCGGATGCCACAGCGCCGGATCGCCGACGCGCGCGGCGGCCGCGACGCGCGGGCCGTCGGAAGCCGCCTGGGCGCGGGCGACGGCGCGCCCGTCGCGGGTGATGACGGCGTGGAATTCGAGGCCGGGCCGCGGGCGCGCGACACGGGCGTCGATCTGGACCAGACCGTCGACCGACGGCGTAATCCGCACGCGCTCGAGCCAGCTCTCGCCGGTGGCCTCCAGCCAGACAGTCTGCCAGATGCCCGTCGTGCGGGTATAGAAAATGCCGCGCGATTTCGGCTCCCAGTACTGCTTGCCGCGCGGGATGTAGCGGTCGGTGGGCGGATCCTCGGCGCGCACCGTCAGGACGTTCTCGCCCGTCCTGAGAGAGCCGGTGATGTCGAAACGGAACGGGACATGGCCGCCTTCATGCTCGCCGGCGAGCTGGCCGTTGACCCACACCATCGCGCGGTAGTCGACGGCGCCAAACCGCGCGAGCACGCGCCGGCCGCTCCAGGAAGGCGGAATCGCGAAGCTCCGCCGGTACCAGACGACGGGATGGAAGGAGGGGTCGCCGATGCCGCTCGAGGCGCTTTCGAAACAGAACGGCACGAGAATGTTCCGGCTGAACTTGCGCGCTCCGGCGGCCCAGTCCTGGTCCAGGCCGCTGTCGGCGTCGTCGAACTCGAACTCCCAGCGGCCGTTGAGGTTGAGCCACTGGGCGCGCTCGAACTGCGGCTGCGGGTATTCCGGACGCGGGATCTCCTGGCCCCGGCAGAGCGCGGCGGCCGCCAGCAGGATGAGTCTTGCGATCTTCATTTCACCCTCCTCCCCTTCTGTTGAGCCCGTTCCACAACGTGGAGGCAACCTGGCGGCCCATGGCGACCGCCTCCCCATAGGCGAGCCGCCGCTCCTGGCGCGTCAAACCGTATCCGATGCGATACAGCCGCTCCAGCGACACGCCCGCCACCCAGGTCCCGGCAAAGGCGATGGCCGCTTTCGGAATCACTCCCGCCCCGAGCGGGATTTTCCCGGCCAGCTCCCGCGCGAGTGCCCGCCATCCGAACGCCCCGGCGATCAGCGAGGCGATCTCTTTTTTCTGCTCCCGGTAGCCGACCGGCCGGTCACAGGCGGCGCCGAGAAGAAAAACCATGCCGATCTGGTTGGCGGTGAGCACGGCCGTGTCGGAAGCCGCTTCACCCAACGCCCACGGCAGCGCGACCAGACCCGGCGCCAGGTTGGGCAGCGCGGTGGCCAGAGCAAACAGCGCGTTCTCGCGCGAGACCGCCAGAATGATCCGCCGCGAAACCGGCTGCTGAAACGGCGGGAACGCGCGCGCCAGCGGCAGTCCCAGTTCATCCCGAGCCCCGATCACCTCGGCCACCATCCGGCCGGGATCATCCGGCGAGAACGCGAACGCTCCTTCCCGACGGCCGAGATCCTCACTGCGAATCTCGAGATCATAGTGCTCCGGCCCGCCGGCATCGCCGTCGCGGAACAACATCCCGACGATCTCCCCGCGTTTCTTCCGGGAAACGCCCGCCGGCGCCAGGAAGTCTTCCATCGCCGCGTAGCCGGCGCTGGTGGAAGACAGCAGCCGAACCCGGAGCAGGCGCTCCGCCTGCTGGCGCACCTCGCCCGGGTCGAGGTGCAGGATGGCCGAGTGAACCTGCTGGAGAATGCGGGTAGCCAAGATTCTTCCGCTGCTTCCTGGGCGGCCCGCCGGTCACGCCGGGCGGCGCGCGCCCCGAATCCGAAGCACGACCTTCAGATCCTTTCGCCATTCTACTCCGACTCCGATCCGCTCGACCTCGATGGCGTGGTCGAAGAAACCGAGCAGGTTCTCGGTGGTCGGGTGGAATTCGAGAGCGGGCGCGACCAGCAACAGCCGCGGTGGTTCCGGCTTCAGCGCGATACCCGGGAAATAGCCCAGCGACCGGAACTCGTCGCGGCCGGCATGCCACCGCACGCGCATCCAGTAGTCCAGCGCCTGAATGGGCAGGTGGAGATCCTCGGAGGCCTTGATCTCGATGACCGCCAGCCGGCCCGAGCGATCGACGGCGAGCAAGTCGAGAACGCCGCGGTCGCTTCCGGCGACCACCGGCGCCTGGCCGTAGACCGGATCGGGGAGCAGCGTGGCATCGACGGCTTCGAGGTGGCGGCGCACTTCGGACTCGAGCCATGCCTCCGCCGACCGTCTCCACAACGGATTGGCACGGTCGTGCGCATCCGGCGAGCGCAGCCGCGCCATGTCCCGGGTGAGCGATTCGATCTCCCGTCGATGGTGTGGACCCGCCGGCTGCCTCTGGTCGATGCCGAACAGAAGCTTCCCGCCGGACTGGCGGGCAAACTCGAGGCCATGCACGCGGAAACTCAGCGACCCATCACAACCGGCCACCATGTCCGCGCCGGCCGGCGACAGCAAGGGCTGTACCCACTCGAGCGGCGCGACCGGCTGGCGGCACGGTTCGAGGCGGGTATCGAGATTGCCGTGATCGGCCGGATCCACGCGCTCCTCCGAGTGCGCGTCGTCGTAGACGAAGACCGCAAAACGCGCCGCGCTCGCCGACAAACACCGTAGCCGGAGACAGGTGGCGACCTCCTCGCCGCGAGGGAGCAGCAGCGCCAGGCCGTCCACCGAGAGCCGGTGTTCGCGGCGGCGCAGGTAATCCAGCCAGATCAGCCCGAAGGCGATCGCGCCTCCAGCCGAGCCGGGCACGGCTCCGATCGCCGCCCAGGCGTGTTGGCCCTGCTTGAGAAAAGCTCGCGGATAGACCGGCGAGAGGCTGTGTTCGAGGTCCTGTCCGCTGGTAAGCTCGGCGATCTTCCATCCGGCGAACTGGCGGGCGAGCGAGCGCCGGAATCGCTCGCGAAACTCGAGCCGGACGCCGTGGCGCCGGGCCAGCTCGCCTCCCGGGCGCGCCAGGTCCGCCAGGACCAGCTCGCCGGAAGCGCCGCCGAACCGTTCAATCTCGAGCGCCAATCGCCCCGGCTTTCTGCCGGTGATCGCGCGGAGACGTCTTCTGGTGAACCGGGTGGCGTCCCAGGCCTCCAGGAGCACGGCCGCGCCCTCGACCGTCAGTGTGCAGCCACCGCCGGCCAGCTCGATGGCCGGCTCACCGGGCTCGATCACCGCGGGTCTTTGGCACGACCGGAAGAACTCCTCGACTCCGCGACGGACTTGCTCGGCGCCCGTGGGCGCGGTTCCCGTTGCCGCCGGCATGGACTCGAACCATTAGTGCCCGCGGCCGGCCGTTTTGAATCACTGAAAATCCCGGCAACCAGCGTCGTACAAGGACCCTATCATGGTGGATGGTGCTCAACGACAGGCTGGGGGCGGTCGAGGATCGGATCGCAAGGGCCTGCCTTCGAGCCGGACGACGCCGCGAGGAGGTCACCCTGATCGCGGTCACCAAGGTATTCCCGGCGTCGGCAATTCGTGAGGCCTACGGGCTCGGCCTGCGCGACTTCGGCGAGAACTACGTGCAGGAGTTCACCGCCAAGGCGCCCGAGCTCGGCTCCTGCGGCCAGGCGCGCTTCCACCTCATCGGCCACCTGCAATCGAACAAGGCCCGGAAGGCGGCGGAACTTTTCGCCACCATCCAAACGGTCGACAGCGCCCGGCTCGCCGGCCGCCTCAATGAGAGCGGCCGGAGCCTGGATGTGATGATTGAAGTCAAGCTCACCGAGGAGGAGAACAAAAGCGGTGCCCGACCGGCGGAGCTTCCAGCGCTGATCGAGGCGCTCGAGGGCTGCCGGAATCTGCGGCTGCTTGGTTTGATGACGATGCCGCCGTGGTCGGACGATCCCGAGGCGTCACGCCTCTATTTCCGCCGCCTGCGCGAGCTCGCCGGGCGGCACCGGCTGGGCTCGTTGTCGATGGGCATGTCGCACGATCTGGAGGCGGCGATCGAGGAAGGCTCGACGCACGTGCGCGTGGGCACGGCCTTGTTCGGGCCGAGAAGAAAAGCGTGAAGATCGGGCTCCATTCGCCGCTGCCGCCGGCGCCGACCGGCGTCGCCGACTACGCCGTCTCCTTGGCGGACGCGTTACGCCGGCATGCCGAGATTGCCTTTGAGCCGGACGGCGACGCGGACGTCGATCTGTATCACCTCGGCAACAATCAACTGCATCGCGAGATCTACCGGCGTGCGCTGGCGCGACCGGGGGTTGTCGTGCTGCACGACGCCGTGATGCAGCATTTCTACCTCGGTGCGCTCGACGAGCCGGCCTACATCGCCGAGTTCATCCATAACTACGGCGAGTGGCATCGCGACCTGGCGCGAGACCTGTGGCTCGAGCGGAGGCGGTCGGCGCAGGATCCGCGGTACTTCGAATACCCGATGCTGCGGCGGATCGGGGAAGCGGCCCGCGCGGTGATCGTCCACAATCCGGCGGCCGCGGCCCGGGTCCGGCGGCATGCGCCTTCGGCGCGGATCGTCGAAATCCCGCACCTGTTCGCCCACCCGGCGCGGCCCCGCGAATACGAGGTTCTCCGGCTGCGCCAGCGGCTCGGCCTGGCCCCCGGATCCTTCCTGTTTGGCGTTTTCGGCCACCTGCGCGAGTCCAAGCGGCTGGCTGCGATTCTGAAGGTGTTTTCGAGGGTACGGGCGGAACGCCCGAAGTCCGCTTTGCTGGTGGCGGGGGAGTTCGCTTCGAGCGACCTGGCGCGGTCGGTCGCGCTGCTCGCGGCACAGCCCGGCGTGATTCGCACCGGCTATCTCGTCGAGCGCGACTTCTGGCTCCACGCCTCGGCGGTCGACGCGTGCATCAACCTGAGATATCCGTCCGCCGGCGAGACGTCGGGGATCGCGATCCGGCTGATGGGGATCGCCAAGACCCTCCTGGTGACCGATGGGCCGGAGGTCGAGCGTTTTCCCGAGGCCGCCTGCCTGCGCGTCGATGGCGGCCGCGCCGAGGAGGAGATGCTCGAGGCCTACATGTTGTGGCTGCTCGAAACGCCGGGCGCGGCGGCCAGGATCGGCCGGCTGGCCGCCGAACACATCGCGGCGCATCACTCGGTCGAGTTGGTAGCCCGGCGGTACCTGGAAGTGCTCTCATGAAGAATCTATTGATAAGCGTTACGCTGCTGGCGGGCGTCTCCGCCGGAATCTCGCTTTGGCTGGCGGGCGCGCAGCAGACCGGCTCGCCTGCCCCTGCCGCGCCTTCGCACTGCGTGCGAATCTCATTCGGCTGGCGGGACACTGTGCCGCGGCGGTGGGACGGCCGCGCCGGGATCCACGGAGGGCGGCTGGCGCGTCTCGACTCCTGGCGGTTCGGCCCCAACGATTCGATATCCGGCGCAAGCTGGCGGGCATCCAGCGGCCCCAGCCTGGCGCCGGCGAATCCGGTCTGGCCGGGCGCCGCCTGCGCTCTCGAAGATGACAGCCGCTTGTATCAGGACCGTCACCCGGCGCCTGTTGTCGGCGTGCTGGCTTACATGGATGGGCCGGCTTCGGCGCGGCTGGCGGTCGAGACGCCGCTGGGGAGCTTCGAGGTCGCGCCCGCCGAACTGCAATTCGGGCGGAGCGCGACGCTGCTCGACGGCCATGCCCGCGCAGAACTGGTGCCCGCCGGAGGGCCGGTCGATCCGGAATCGCCGGAACAGGATTACCCGGCGCTCGCGGCCGGCCGCGACGGTGCGCTGTGGCTGGCGTATCTGAGCTACGCGGCGGCGCGGCACGAGGACCGGATTCTGCTCGTCGAGTGGCGCGACGGCCGCTGGAGCGCGCCGCGCGATGTCGCTGGCGCGGGCAACTTCCATCGGCCTCAGGTGGCTGTCGACGGCCGGGGCCGCGTCTGGGTGATGTGGGCGGCGCTGGTGGCGAAAGCGGGCGGCGAAGACTGGGACTTGTTCGCGCGGGTTCTGGACTCCGGGCGCTGGTCCGAGACACTGCGAATCGCCGGCGCGGCCGGCGGCGACACCCAACCGGCGCTGGCCGCGGCGCCGGATGGAAACCTGTGGCTCGCCTGGCAGGGGAATCGCAAGGGCAACTGGGACATTTTTGTCTCGCGGCTGGAAGGCGACAACTGGCTCGCCGCCGAGGCGCTGTCCTCCGGCGCGGAAAATGAATGGGCGCCGTCGATCGCCGCCGGCGGCGATGGACGCGTCGTGGTCGCTTATGACAGCCACCGTCGCGGCAGCTACAACGTTTACATGCGATTATTCTCCGCCGGCCGGTGGGAGCCGGAGATTGAAGTCGCTTCGGGCGAAGACTACGAGGCCAACGCCGCGGTGACGATCGACGGCGCCGGGCGCGTCTGGGTCGCGTGGGACAACGGGGGTCCGGCCTGGGGGCTGGATTCGGCTTGCAATGGTTTATACAAACACCGGCGGATCGACGTGCGCGCGTGGGTGGACGGCGGCTGGCAGGCGCCGCTGGTGAATCCGATGCGCGACCTGCCTCCTCCGATGACGCGTTTTGTCTCGCTGCCGCGGCCGGCCCTGGACGCCGCCGGCCGCCTGTGGCTGTTCTTCCGCCATTGGACGAACCGCCGCGTGTATGAGTTCTACGCGATCCGCCTGACTAGAGACGGATGGTCGGAGCCGGTGCCGCTGCCCCACAGCGCAGGCCGCGAGCATCAGAAGATCGCGACCGCGTTGGCCGCCGACGGCCGGATATGGGCCGCCTGGTCGACCGACGGCAGCCAGCCTCGCACGGCGCGCCCACGGCACTACCAGGTGCTCGCCGCAGCCCTGCCCGGCGAGGCAAGCGGTGTCGACGAGCCGCCGCTCATGCGCGCGACGCCGCCGCTGAACATCACCGTCGCGATGCCGGCCGAGCCGGCGCGTCATACGGCCGTGGCTGGAGGCCGCAAACTGAACGTGTACTGGGGCGATCTGCACCGCCACACCGACGTCAGCTCTCACCGTTTCACCGACGGCTCGATCGAAGACACCTACCGATACGGCGCGGACGTCGCGAAGCTCGACTTCCTGGCGCCGACCGATCACGTGAGCACCGGCGCGCCCACCACCGACAACATACAGGGCGACGATTATCACTGGTGGCGTGCGCAAAAGGCCGCCGACCTCCATTTCCTCGCCGGCGTATTCACGCCGATCTACGCCTACGAGCGCAGCATGCTCAGCCCGGGCGGCCACCGCAACCTGCTGTACCTGAGGCGCGGCGCCACCCCAATTCCGGGCAATAACAAGGATCCGAAGGACAACGATCCGGCGTGGTTGTGGGAGCGGCTGCGCGGCCAGGAGGTGATCGCGACACCGCACACGCCCGGCGATGTCATGCAGCCGCTCATCACCTGGAAGGACACGAAGCCCGATTTCGAGCCGCTGGTTGAAATCTACCAGGGGCTGCGCAGCTCCTACGAGTATCGGGGCGCGCCGCCGGACGGCCGCCTCGGCGGCACCCAGACCGGCGAGCCCGGCCATTTCTTCCAGGACGCGCTCGCCAAGGGCCTGCGATACGGAGTGCAGGCATCCTCGGATCACCTGGCGACGCACATCAACTACACCGGCGTCTACGCCGAGGATCCGAGCCGCGAAGCCTTGTTCGCCGCGATGAAAGCGCGGCGCACATTCGCCGCGAGCGACAAGATCATTGTCGACTTCCGCATGGGCGGCCACTGGATGGGCGAGGAGCTCCGCGCTCCGGCGCCGCCGGCCGAGGTACAGGTGATCGGGACGGCGCCGCTGCGGCGGGTCGAGCTCGTGCGCAACGGGCGGGTGATTCATACGGTCGAGCCAGGCCTCGCCCGCGCCGCATTCCGCTTCCGTGACGCCCAGCCGCCGCCCGGCGAAGCTTACTATTACGTGCGCGCGACGCAAGCCGACGGGAACATGGCCTGGTCGAGCCCGATCTGGGTGGTGAGATAATCGCGCCTGGTCTTCTATACTGTAGCTATGGCGAGCTGGCGTCTTTCGCTTTTGTGGATGGCCGCCGCCGTCGTCGCCCGATCGCAGCCGGCCGGCCCCAGACCCAAGGCCGCCGAGTACCCGGCGCACACGCAAACGGAAACGCTGGCCATCGGCGCCGAGTTCATGCTGCGCAGCTTCGGCGCCGGCGGACAAACCTACGCCGCCGAAGACTACCTGGTGGTCGATGTCGCGCTCTATCCCGCCAAAGGCACAAAGCTGGCGGTGGCGCATGGGCAGTTCTCGCTGCGCATCAACGGCGGCAGGCAGGCGCTGCTGGCCGCCCCGCCGCCGTTCGTCGCCGCCTCGGTGAAATATCCCGACTGGGAATACCGGCCGCGAGTCATCGCCGGCGCCGGAGCGGGCGATGCGGGCGTCATCATCGGCCGGCCGGAAAGCGTCGGGCGCTTCCCTGGCGATCCGCGGCCCGGCCGCGAACGTCTGCCGGCGCCGCCGCGCGCGCCCGCTCCGGAAGACCGCGCCGGCATCGAGAGGCTGGAGCCGGTGAAGCCCGAGGAAATCGTCGTCCGGGAAGCGCTCGAGGAAGGGGAGCCGACCCATCCGCGGCGCGGCTTCCTCTACTTCCCTTTCAAAGGCAAGACGAACAAGCTCAAGACCGTCGAGCTGATCTACAACGGACCGGCCGGCACGGCGACGCTGAAGCTGAGGTAGAAGCGACAGACCGGCCCTACTGGCCGGCTTCCTTCACCGCATGGCCGCCGAACTGCTGCCGCATGGCGGCCAGCATGCGCGACCCAAACGAGTTGCTCTGGCGGGAACGGAAACGCATCAGGAGCGACAGCGCGATCACCGGCGCCGGCACGGAGAGATTGATCGACTCCTCGACCGTCCACCGGCCTTCGCCGCTGTCCTCGACAAACGGCGCCAGCCTGCTCAAGCTGGGATCGGCCTGGAGCGCCAGCGCCGTCAGCTCGAGCAGCCACGAGCGGACGACGCTGCCCTGGTTCCACAGGTCGGCGATCTTGGCGAGGTCCAGACCGTAGCGCGACTGCTCCATGATCTCGAAGCCTTCGGCGTATGCCTGCATCATTCCGTACTCGATGCCGTTGTGAACCATCTTGACGAAGTGCCCCGAGCCGTACGAGCCGCAGTGCAGGTAGCCATTCTCCGGCGCCAGGGCTCGAAAGACCGGCTCGAGGCGCCGGAAATCGTCGGGCTCGCCGCCGATCATCAGGCAGTAGCCGACCTTGAGCCCCCAGACGCCCCCGCTGGTGCCGGCGTCCATATAGTGAATGCCTTTTGGCTGGAGTGCTTCGGCGCGGGCGATGTCGTCAGTGAACCGCGAGTTGCCGCCGTCGATCAGCACATCGCCGGCCGCCACCAGCGGCGCCAGCTGGTCGATCATGTCCTGTGTCGGTTTGCCGGCCGGCACCATGATCCAAATCGCGCGCGGGGGTGTCAACTGGCGCACGAGGTCGGGCAGGTCCTTGGCCCCGAGCGCGCCTTGTTCCACCGCTTTCTGCACCTTGGTCTGGTCGCGCGTGTAGGCGACCACCTCGTGGCCGCGGCCGACCAGCCGGCGAACCATGTTGCCGCCCATGCGGCCCAAACCGATCATTCCGATGCGCATGTGAGTTTCCAGGTCCTCCTTGGTGACGCCGCCGTATCCTGTGCGCTTCTGTCACCAACCAGACAAGTGTAGCCCAGCGGCCACTCCGCCGCTCAATGGCCGGTATAGCCAGTCACGCACTGGCCGACGGTCGGGTCGCGCGCCCCGGCCGGCCGCGCATGATGCGTTGACATCAAACCTGGCGAGAGATATGATGTCCTGGTGCGAACCACGCTTACCCTCGAGCCTGACGTGGCGCAAAAGCTCAAGAAAAAAATGGCCAGCACGAAGCTCACCCTGAAGCAGGCGGTCAACCAGGCCCTTCGTCGCGGTCTGAGCGCCGGCGAGCCGCCGCGGAAGGCTCGATTCCGGGTTGAGCCGCATTCCGGCGGCTTTCGGCCGGGCATCGACCTGGACAAGCTGAACCAGCTCGCCGACGAACTCGAGGCGGCCGAGCACCTCCGGAAGCTGTCCGGATGATCATTCCCGACGTGAACATTCTGGTTCACGCCTACAACTCGGACTCGCCGCGCCACCCGGCCGCCCGACACTGGCTCGAGCGAACTCTGTCGCAGCCCCGCCCCGTCGGGCTGCCATGGGTGTCAATGCTGGGCTTCCTTCGAATCATGACGAGCCGGGCCATCCTGAAAAACCCCATGTATCCGGCGGATGCGACGCGGCGAGTGCGGAGCTGGCTGTCGGTCCCGTCGGTCCAGGTTCTTCACCCGGGCGAGCACCACGCCGAGACGTTGTTCGGGCTACTGGAGCGGCTCGGAGCGGCTGGAAACCTGACCACCGACGCGCACCTGGCGGCGCTCGCCATCGAGTATCAGGCCGAGGTGGCCACGACCGACGCCGACTTCGCGCGCTTTCCCGGATTGCGCTGGTTCAACCCGCTGGCACAACCCGGCGTGTAGCGCCTCCGGTGGGGTCCGTCCCAGCGGGATTATAATGTCTGTAGATGAGTTTGCTTTCCCCCAGGCTGCATCTGAAGGTCGAACAGAGGCAGATTCTGACGCCGGGACTGGTACAGCTCGTCACCGTCCTTCAGCTCAACCAGCTCCAGTTGAAGGACATGATAATCCAGGAGATCGTTCAGAACCCTGTCTTCCTCGCCGAGGCCACCGATGGGGCCGAGGAGCTAACCCCGGAGGAAGTGCAGACACTGCTCGAAGTCGAGCGGGACCCCCACCCGGCCGATGAAGGTATTCTCGAAACCGTTCAGGCGGCAAAAGCTCCCGAACCGGGCGAGGAGACCGCCGAGGCGCCCGACTTCCGAGCGGCCGGAGCCATGGGACCCGAGGCGGAACCGGTTTCGCCGGCCGAGCCGGCCGCCAGTTCCGATCCGTTCGATGAGATCGATTTCGGCACTTTCTTCGACGAATACCTCGATCCCGGCTACAAGAGTCCGGCCAGCGAGCCTTCCGAAAGGCCGTCGTTCGAAACGTTCCTTTCCTCGCCGGTGACCCTTGGCGATCACCTGCAGTCGCAGCTCAGCTTGGCGGTCCTCACCGAGCCGCTCAGAGAAGCGGCCGATGCCATCCTTGGCAACCTCGACGAGAACGGCTATCTGACAGCCTCGATCGAAGACCTGGTCGATGAGTCCGGCCAGAGCCTGGCGATCGTTCAGGAAGCGCTCGGGGTCGTGCAGTCGCTCGACCCGGCCGGTGTCGGCGCCCGAGATTTGCGGGAGTGCATGCTGCTGCAACTGGACAGCCGGGGCGGCCGGGGCGGGGTCGCCTGGCAGATCGTCAGCGAGCACATGAAGATGCTCGAGCTGAAACAGTTCCGTGAGCTGGCCAAGGTGATCGGGAGGCCGCTCGAACATGTCCAGGTCGCCATTGACGCGATCCGTCACCTGGACCCGCGCCCGGGGCTGCGCTACTCGGGCCAGGATGCGCAGAGAATCCAGCCGGACGTGTATATCAGCAAGGATGGCGAAGACTACCTCATCGAGTTGGACGACGACGATCTGCCGCAGCTCCGCCTGAACCCGGAGTATCGCCGGATGCTGGACCGCAACCAGGAACCCAGCAAAGAGGTTCGCAACTACGTCAAGGAGCGGTACACGTCGGCGCTGTTGTTGATCAAGAATATCGAGCAACGCAAGCACACCATAATGAAAGTCTGCAAGGCGATAGTGGAACGGCAGCGGGATTTCCTGGCCCACGGACTGGAGCACTTGAAACCGATGATGATCAAGGACGTGGCCGAGGAAATCGGCGTGCACGCCTCGACGGTCAGCCGGGCCGTCGCCAACAAGTACGCGCACACCCCGCAGGGCGTCCGCGAGCTTCGTTTGTTCTTCTCGGAGGCCGGGCAGGGACCGGCCGGCAGCGTGATGTCGCTGCTGCTGCTGAAGCGGCGCGTGAAGAAGATGATCGAGGAAGAGAATCCCGCGCACCCGCTGACCGATGACCATGTGAAGGCGTTGCTGAAAGGGGAGGGGATACAGGTGACCCGACGCACGGTCGCCAAGTACCGCGAAGATATGAAAATCCCGTCCACGCACCAGCGGAGGGCAAGATCCTGATGGCCGGCCGTGCCCGGTCGTGACGAGCAGCTGGCGGGCCGACCGCATCCCGCCCTCGGGCGGATCGGCGGCCCGTCGCTCAAACCAGTCAACGGTGAAACCGTCGTTGACTGAGGAGGGTCGGATGAAAGTCATCTACACTGGCAGACACGACGGATTGAGTCCGGCGCAGCAGAAGAAACTCCAGAGCCGGCTGGCCCGGCTGGGCAAGTGGCTCGACCGGAGGGAGGAAAAGGAAGCCCACGTGTTCCTGACTTCCGAGCGGCATCTGCACCGCGCCGAGATCACCGTCAACTATTATAACCACCCTCTGGTTGGAATCGAGTCTTCCGCCGAGCTGTTTGCGGCGCTCACCGGCGCCGTCGAGAAGATCGAGAAACAGCTCCTGAAGCTGCGAGCCAAATTCCGCGAGACCCGGCGCGGGTTGAAAGCCTCGCGCCGGACTCCGGCAGCGGCGACCGCCGCCGGGCCGGCGCCGATCGTCGAGATTCAATCTCCGCCGAGGGTAATCCGCGTCAACAACCGCCAGGCTCACAAACCGATGACGGTCGATGAAGCCGTGCTCGAAATGGACAACGACCGCGACTACGTGGTCTACCGGGACGCGCAAACCGATCACATGTCGGTGTTGCTGCGCCGGCGCGACGGGCACTTCGACCTGATCGAGCCGTGAAAGCGCCGGCCGCTCGTCCCGATGCCGGCACCACCGAGGCCGGTCAATCCTCGCTGGTCATCATTACCGGGCTCAGCGGATCGGGAAAAGGGACCGTGCTCAAGTGCCTCGAGGATCTCGGCTACTACTCGGTCGACAACCTGCCGCTTGATCTGATCCCCAAATTCGCCGAACTGACACGGGAGGCGCCGAACATCCGCCGCGCCGCGCTGGTCGTCGATGTGCGCGAAGGCGCGGCGTTGCGCCGGTTCCCGGCGATGTACGCCCGCCTGCGCCGCCGGATCCTCACCACGCTGGTTTTCCTCGACGCCGACGACGAGGCGCTGCTGCGCCGCTTCAGCGAAACGCGCCGCCCGCATCCGCTCGGCGGCGGCCGCTCGGTCACGGGCAGCATTCGCAGCGAGCGCCGGCGCCTCGAGCCGATCCGCAAGCTGGCGACCTTTACGATCAATACTTCGAAATTCAACGTGCACGAGCTCCGCGAGGCGGTGCGGGAAAAGTTCGAAGGCGGCCGGGACGAGTCCGGGATCATGATCTACGTCACAAGCTTCGGTTACCGTCACGGCGTGCCGCCGGACAGCGACCTGGTCTTTGACGTCCGCTTTCTGCCGAATCCGAACTATATCCCGGAGTTCAAGAAACTCACCGGGCGGAATCCCCGGGTGGCGCGTTACATTCGCACGTTTCCGCAAACCGTCGAGTTCGTCGAGCGGATCTCGGAACTGCTCATCTACCTTCTGCCTCACTACGTCCGCGAAGGGAAGAGCTATCTCACGATCGCCTTCGGCTGCACCGGAGGCCATCATCGCTCGGTCATGATCACCGACGACATCCGGCGCCGGCTGCAACGAGCCGGCTTCCGGACTCGCATCGTGCACCGCGACATCGACCGGCCGGCTTAGACTAGGAAGCTGATGAAAAAGTTCCCTCCCGTCCTTTGGTGTCGCAAGCTGAAGCTTGCGCTACCACTCGGAGCCTCGGTGATCCGCTTACCGCTGGCCGCGCTCGTGCTGGCCGGAACCCTGTCGCTCGCCGGCCAGCCCCCGCCGCGGGAGTCGGAGGAGGCGAAGATCCGCGACGCCTTCGTCTGCCCGATGGACAAAGACGTACGGAGCGACAAGCCGGGGAAGTGTCCCCGCTGCGGCATGCGGCTCACCGCCGATCTGCCGGAGCATGCCGACTACCGCCTGACCGTGCGCGCGACACCGGCCCGCTTCCCGGCCGGCCGCCCGGTGAGCCTCGGTTTTCGCGTCGCCGATCCCACGACGGGCCGGCCCGTCCGCCGCTTCGAGATCGTCCACGAGAAGCTCTTCCACCTCTTCCTGATCAGCCAGGACCTTTCCTGGTTCGCCCACGAACACCCCGAACCGTTGGCCGACGGCTCCTTCCGGCTGGATACGACCTTTCCGAAACCATCCGCCTACCGGCTGCTCGCCGATTTTTATCCGACCGGCGGTACGCCTCAGTTCCTCGCCCGAACGCTGGTGACCGCCGGCGCGAATGCCGAACATGTTTCAGCCATGCCGGCGCTCGCCGCCGACCTGGCGCCCAAGCGCGGCCAAAACCTCGAGGTCGAGATGGTGAGCGAGCCGGCGCAGCCGCTGGCCGGCAAGGAGTCGCTGCTGTTCTTCCGCCTGAAGCCGGGCGACGGCGTCGAGCCGTACTTAGGTGCCTTGGGACACCTGCTCACGGCCAGCGACGACCTCATCGACCTGATCCACACCCATCCGCGCTACGTCACCGACGGGCCGCAAGTCCAGTTTAACGTGTTGTTTCCCCGCGAGGCGGTGTACCGGGTCTGGGTGCAGTTTCAGCGGAAGGGAGTGGTGAACACGGTGGCGTTCACCGTGCCCGTGAAGGCGCTGCGGTGACCAGGGTGACGCTGCCAGCCTCCGGCGGCCACACACGCACGCGCGTCCCCTTGGGCAGCGAGAGCGCTGTCCGGTAGGTGTATGTGCGGCGCCACTTCGGCTGAAACTTGAGCAGCCACAACAGCGGCTCGATGACGCCGTCGGGCCGTTCGGCGACCACTTTGAGCGAGCCCCCTTCGGGAACCTCGCCCGGCGCAATCGAGCGGAGATCCGTATCGACGGCGATGGTGCGCAGCGTGTCCACTCGCAACCCGCGCGGCGACGGCTGGGGCTTCCACGCCGGCCTGGGGTCCGGCGGATAAGGCGCCAGCGCCGGATCGCCCTCAGGCGCCCCGCCCTCGACCCAGTCGGCCAACAGCAGAATCTCTTCCCCGGAGAGGCTCACATCGTCGCGGAAATCGCCGAACCCTTTCACCGCGCCCCACGGCGGCATGCGCCGCTCGAGCACTTCCTCCTTGATCGCCTTGGCCCAGGGACGCGCCTCCTCGTAGGTCATCAGCGACATCGGGGTGGGTCCGCCTTCGCGGTGGCACGAGACGCAGCGGCGATAGACGATCCGGGAGATCTCACGGCTCCAGGTCAGCTTCGTGGTGATCACTTCATGCGCCTGCGCCGAGCAGCCGAGCAACAGCACCCACCGCGCGGCGCGCACCGAACTAGTCCTCCGTCGAGGAGCGGCGGGTGAAGAACGTCCGCCGGTCCATCCGGGCGTCGATCACGATGTCCATGAAGCCGATCATCATCTCTTCCCAACTCTGCTCGCCCCAACGAACCGTGGCGGTGGCGTCGGGATTACTCGGATTGTTGGGCGAATTGTCGAACCAGCCGCTGATCTCGATGCGGGCGCCGGGCGTCAACTCGATGGGGTTGGCCAGCTTGTAGGAAAGCTGCCAGTTGAACTTGTAAGGACTCACCTTCAGGATCGTCTCCGGCGGCGCGTCGGGACGCACGAGCCGGTACTCGAACGCTTTGCCGCGCAGGTGCATGTGCGGAAACAGGCTGATGAGCCTGGCCGTATTTACGAACCCGGCGCGGCTGTCGACTTTGTAATTGGCGTCTCCGGGCGGGATGGCGAATGCCATGTTGGCCGGCCCCAGCGTCAACACACGCTCCTTCGGCGGTTCCTTGGCGAACACCAGACCGATCCTGCCGTGGTCGACGCCGGCCTTCCCATTCACCGTATAGTGCAGTTGGAAAACCAGGTCCGAGCCGGCTTTGATGAGCTTGCCGGTCCCAGGCGTCCAGATGTCGGGCACCATGCCCGGTGTGTAGATCGTCAGGATCTCGGTGCCGCCTCCGCCGATATCGTTGCGCGGCCGGCCATCGGGGGTGCGCCTGGGCGGCACGAAAGCCACGCCGGGTTCGACCTCGCCCCGCAGCCACTTCGACTCGGGTTCGCGAATGAACACCACGGCGTGATGCACCACCGCGCGGTAGCTGGGCCGTACCTCGGCCATCTGCACCCACTTGTCTTCGGTGAACCCCGTCGGAATGACGATGTACTGATATTCGACCGTGCCGGACGCCGGAACCGCCAGGTCCAGCCCCATGTCGAGCACCTTGTCCGGCGGTGAAATGTTCCAGCCATCGACGAATGCGCGCGGCTTGGGCGCGTCTTTCGCGCCGCCTTCCTTCGAGCCCCCGTCCACCCACGCCACGATCGTCGCGATCTCGAGCGGGGAGAGCGAGAGATCGTTCGAGAACTTGTGGCCTTGCTCGGCGAACCACGGCGGCATCTTCTTGATGGCGACCGCCTCCTTGATCGCCTTCGCCCACGGCCGCGTCTGCTGATAGCTCATCAGCGGCATCGGCCCGATCTCACCGGGCCGGTGACAGGTTTGGCACCGGTTCTGCAAGATCGGCTGGACGTCTTTGTGAAACGTCGGCGCGGCTACCGCCGCCGCCGTCATGAGGGCCGAACAAAATACGGCACGCATTCGCATGTCTGTTTTTCCTCCACCTGGTAACGCCGTTGATAAATCCACGTCAGCGCGTCGCGCCGGCATTCTGGCTGACCGGCTCGGCGCGTGGCGCCCGGAAGATCTTCGCCGGATCCATCTTCGGATCCATGGCCACTTCGAACCAGCCGATCATCATCTCTTCCCAGCTCTGGTCGCCCCAGCGCACTTCTTTGGACGGATCAGGGTTGGCCGGGTTGTTCGGCGAGTTGTCGAAGTGCGCCGTGCACTCGATCTTCGTGTTCTTCGGCAACAACAGCGGATCGGCCAGGTAGTAGAAAAGCTGCCAGTTGAAATCGTACTTCGGCACGCGCAGGATCGTCTGCCGTTCGCCGGTCGGATAGAGCAGCCGGTATTCGAAATCCTTCCCGCGCAGATGCATGTGCGGCATGAAGCTGATCAGGCGCACGTCCTCGCGCACCGTGAAGCCCGACTCGACCTCGTGATTGGCGGCGCCGGCGGGAATCACAAAACGGGCGTTGGTCGCTCCAGTGGTCAGGATCCGTTCGGTCACCGGCTCCTTGGCGAACACCAGGCCGATCCTGGTCCGATCCGTGGCCGCTTTGCCGCTGGCCGTGTAATGCATCTGGAAAATGATGTCGGAACCGGCTTTCACCAGCCTCGCCTGGCCGGGACGGAGTCTGGCGGGCTGCATTCCCGGAGCGAATCCGACCAGCAGTTGGCCCGTGCCGCGGCCGCCGCTCTCCTCGCCGCCCGCTGGCCGCGTGCCTTCCACCCGAGGTTCTTCGGTGCGGGCGCGCCGCTTGGGAATATAGGGCTCGCCCACCTTGGCTTCCTGGAGCCACTTCGAGCCCGGCTCGCGGATAAAGGCGATCACGTGATGCACCACGGCGCGGTTGCCGGGCCGCACTTCGGCCAACTGCACCCACTTGTCCTCGGTGAAGCCGGACGGAATGACGAAGTAGGTGTATTCAATGGTGCCGGTGGCCTCGACCGGATGATCCATCGGGATTTCGAACGTCACGTCGGGCTTGCCGATGTTCCAGCCGTCGACAAATTCCCGCGGCGCCGGCCTGTCCTTGGCGTTCCCTTCCGGCGCGCCCTGGTCGGCCCAACTCGCCAGTTTCTGGATCTCCTCGCCGGTGAGCCGCCGCTCGTTGATGAACTTACCGAAATGCGGATCGGCGAACCATGGCGGCATGCGCTTGATCAGCACCGCCTCCTTCATCGCCTTCGCCCAGGGCCGCGCTTCGTTGTAGGTGAGCAGCGACATGGGCGCCGTCTCGCCCGGACGGTGGCAGTCCTGGCAATTCTTCTGAAGGATCGGCAGGATGTCCTTGTTGAAGGTGACGTTCGATGGTGTGTTAGCGCCGAAAGCGGTTTCCATCAGCGCAAGAATCAGCAGGAGCGGCAATACGCGCATCTCTACCCCCGGGCAAATTGCCGGCGCTGGTGGGACGCCGGACGTGGACACATTGATAAGTTTACACCAAGTCTGAGGTCGCGGCTGCCGCCTGGTGTCAATCCTCGGTGCGCGCCGGCGCCGGCTTCTTCTCGCGCAGCAGGTCACCCGGGTTCATTCTGGCGTCAATGGCGACGTCGAAGAAGCCCATCATCATTTCTTCCCAGCTCTGGTCGCCATGGCGTACTTCCTTGGCGGGGTCGGGGTTGTTCTTGTTGTTGGCCGAATTGTCGAAAGTGCCGGTGGCCTCGATCCGGGTGCCTTTAGGGAGCTTCTTGCCCGGTAGAAGCTGGTACCAAAGCTGCCAACTGAAATCGTAGTTGGGGACCCACACCAGGGCTTCCTTCTCACCGGTCGGATAAACGGCGCGAATCTCCATGGACTTGCCGCGCAGGTGCATGTGAGGCAGCATGGAAATCAACTCGCTGTCGGCATGGAGCGTGATCGCCCCGTCGACGGCGTGGCTGGCCGCGCCCGGCGGAATCACGAACTTGTTGTTGGCGGCCGCCAGCGTCAGCACCCGCTGCACCGGAGGCTCCTTGGCGAAGATGATCCCCACCTTGGTCCGGTCCGAACCCACCTTGCCGTTGGCGGTGTAGTGAAGCTGGAGCACCAGCTCCGAGCCCGCCTTGAGGAGCTTCCCCTGGCCGGGCCGCAGTATTTCCGGAGGGGAGCCCGGGGCAAAGCCGGTCAGGAACTCGCCGCCGAAGCCGTCATCCTCCCGATTCCGGTTTTCATTCCGATTCTGGTTCTCGCCGCTGCGCGCTTCTCCGCCCCTCTTTTTCGGAATAAACGGCTCTCCGACGGGGTATTCGCGCATCCACTTCGACTTCGGCTCCCGAACAAAAGCGATCACGTGATGCACCAGCAGCCGGTTGCCGGGCCGCACTTCAGCCCTTTGGACCCACCGGTCCTCGGTCAAGCCTGTCGGGATGATGACATAAGTGTACTCGATGGTGCCCGCCGCCGGTATTTCCACCGAAGTCGGCATCTCGATGACGGTTTCCGGCTGGCCGATGATCCATCCCTCGGCGAATTTCACCGGCGCGGGCGCGTCCTTGAGAGAGCCTTCCCTGGCGCCTTGATTCGCCCAGTTCACCAGGGTCTCGACCTCGATCTGCGATAGCGTCCGGTCATTGGTGAAATGTCCCACATTGGAGTCGGCAAACCACGGCGGCATCCGCCGGCTCAGGACGGCTTCGCGCATCGCCTTGGCCCACGGCCGCGCGTCCTTGTAGCTGAGAAGCGACATCGGAGCCGCCTCCCCGGGCCGATGGCAGGTCTGGCAGTTCTTCTGCAACACCGGCAGGACATCTTTATGAAATGTTACTTCCGCGGGGACCCGATTGGCGGCGACCGCGGCGGCCGTCAGGCCAATCCCCAGGAACAAGAAACGCATCCTATCCTCCTCTACTCAGTATACGGCGGGGCGGGCGAAAAAGTTCAGCCCCAGGAGGCGATTTCTAATATCCTCGCTGCTTGTCGACCACGTTGATCAGCGGCTTGCCGTCGACGAAGCGACGGATGTTCTCCCGGATCGTGCCCACCATCCGGGCGCGGTCCTTGTCGGAACGCCCGGCAATGTGGGGCGTGATGACCACGTTGTCGAACTTCCACAGCGGATGCCCCTGGGGGAGCGGCTCCGGGTCGGTCACGTCGACGCCCGCCCCCGCCAGCCGCTTGCTGTCGAGCGCCTTCACCAGCGCCCCGAGATCGTACAGCCCGCCCCGGCTGACCGCAATGAAGTAGGAGTCCTTCTTCAGCAGGTCGAACTGCCGGGGCCCCATCATCTTGTGGCTCAGCGGCGTGTGCGGCGCCGAAACGAAGACCACGTCGGCTTCCGGCAGCACTTCGTCGAGCTGATCGGGCTTCACCACGCGCTTCAGGAACGGCATGTAGGGAGTATCCTCCGGATCGACGCCGATCACGTTCATCCCGAAGGCGTGCGCGCGAATGGCGATCTGCATCCCGATCCCGCCGACGCCGATGACGACGCCCGTCCTCCCGCTCAGCTCGATGCCGTTGTAGGGCCGCGGCTGCCACAGCTCCCGCGGGCGGTGGGTGGCGAAAATGTGCAGCCCGCGCGAGAGCATCAGCAGCATCGCCATGGCGTGATCGGCGATCTCCGGGCCTTGCACGATCTGGTTGTTGGTCAGAATGATGTCGCTGTCGCGCAGGTCGGCGCCGCCGGAAAGATGCAGCACGCTCTCGACGCCGGCGCTCATCACGCCGACCCACTTCAGCTTCTTGCCGGCGCGCACCTGCTCGGGCCGGATGCTGCCGATGAACGCATCGGCGTCGGCGATCTGCTGCATCACGTTGTCCGGCGTCACGGCGATGACCTGCGCCCGCGGGGAGGCGGTTTCGAGTTCACGAAGCATGTCCGGGGCGGCGTTGGCCACCAGGATCTTCTTGGTCTGGGCCGAAAGCGCCAGCACGGAAATGGCGAGCGAAAGGATGAAACGAGACATCGTAATGTTTCTCCCGAAAATCACGGCCCGCGGCGAGCCGCGGCGGCGGCCCCCGGACGGGCGGTCAGAAGCAGCATTCTACCGCAGTTGAGAGACGCCCGGGCGAGCCCGGCGCGCTGTCCACCTCGTCAAGCCCGACGCACGTTGAAGTTCACTGGCCAACGGCGGCTTATGATATAGGAATGACGCGGATCGCCTTCCTTTTCGCGAGCGCCACGCTCGCCTGTCACGCCCAGCTTCCGGCGCCGAATGAGGCAGGGGTTTCGATGGGGCATCTCCACCTGCTGGTCGCTGACGTCGAGGCGCACCGCAAATTGTGGGTGGACGTTCTGGGAGCGACGGCGGTGAAAGCCGGGCCACTGGAATTCTACCGCTTCCCTGGCGTGCTGGTGGCGCTGCGCAAGGGCGAGCCGTCCGGCGGCACCGATGGATCGATCGTCAATCATCTCGGCTTCAAGGTGCGCGATCTCAAGGCGACACTGGAGAAGTTGACGGCGGCCGGCGGCGGGATTGTTCGGGAAATGCCGGAGACCCGCCAGGCGTTCGTGATGTTTCCCGACGGGGTGAAGGTCGAGTTCACCGAGGACGCGGCTCAGCAGAAGCCGGTCGAACACCACCACGTGCACTTCTTCACGCTGACAGTCGAAGAGGCACGCGCCTGGTACGTGAAGAGGTTCGGCGCCCTGGCGGGGCGCCGGGGCCGGTTCGAGGCGGCCGACCTGCCCGGCGTCAACCTCAGCTACTCGCCGTCTCAGACCAGGACGGCGCCGACCCGGGGGCGCGGCGTCGATCACATCGGCTTCGAGGTGAAGAGCCTCGAGGCGTTCTGCCAGAAGCTGGAAGCCGACGGGGTGAAGTTCGACACTCCGTATCGGAAGGTGCCGGCGCTCGGACTGGCGATCGCGTTTCTGACGGATCCCTGGGGGACCTACATCGAGTTAACGGAAGGACTGGACAAGTTATGAACGGTACACGAAGAGAATTCCTGGCGACGGCGGGCGCCGGAGTGGCCTCGGCCCGAGGGTACACCCGCGTCGTCGGCGCCAACGACCGGTTGCGTGTCGGCGTGATCGGCTGCGGCGGCATGGCCAACGGTCATATGCGGGCGCTGGTGAAGATGGGCGAGTCCGATAACGTCGAGGTGAACGCCGTTTGCGACGTGTACGACAAGCACCTCGATTCGGCGGCCGCTCTGACGGGCGCCCGCAAGTACCGCGACTATCGTGAGCTGCTGGCAAACAACGACATCGATTACGTGCTGATCGCCACCCCCGAACACTGGCATTGCCAGATGACGCTCGATGCCGCCGACGCCCGCAAGCACATTTACTGCGAGAAGCCGATGACCTGGAACATCGAGCAGGCCCGGAAGGTCGTCGCCAGAATCCAGCAGACCGGGGTGAAGATGCAGGTCGGCGTGCAGGGCATGTCGGACGACTCCTACGAAACGGCCAACAAGTACGTCACCGAAGGCGTGCTCGGCAAAGTGGTGCTGGCGCAGATCGACTACTCGAGGAACCACAAGGGTGACGATTTCTGGACCGGGCGGCCCGACCCGGACGTGAAGCCGGGGGACAACCTCGACTGGCGGGCATGGCTGGGCCCGGCCCCGAAGCGCCCGTTCGATCCCGATCGGTTCTTCGCCTGGCGCCGCTACTGGGACTATTCGGGAGGCATTGCCAGCGACTTGTTCGTGCATCGGGTCACGCGGATCATCAAGTCGCTCGGCCTGAGGTTCCCCGAGCGCGGGGTCGGCGCCGGCGGCAAGTTCCTGTGGACATCGAGCCCGGCCGAAATCCCCGACACGATCAACATTCTGCTCGACTATCCGGAGGGGCTGACGGTCCAGTTAGTGTCTTCGATGGCGAACGATTCGCCTGTCGAGCATATGCTGCGAGGGCATAAAGCAACCCTCTATTTCGACCGTACCGGCTTCACGATCAAGCCGCAAGGTCTCTATCGGGAGGAGCTTCGGGAAATCGTGCACCGCAAGACGGGCGCCGAGGCCCTCGATCTGCACCATCGGAACCTGATGAACGCCATCCGTCGCGGCGAGGCTCTCAAGTGCGATTGCCACCTTGGATACTACGCGGTGGTGGCGGTTCAATTGGGTTTGCAGTCCTACCGGAAGCGGCAGTACCTGGCCTGGGACCGTGGGCGCGAGAAGGTGGTCCGGGCATGATACGGCGTGGACTGGTGGCCGGCATCCTTGCGGCCATGGCGGCGGCGGCCCAGACGGCGGACCCCATTTTGCTTCGGGGCGGCCACCTCATCGATCCTCGTAACAACATCAACGCCCGGATGGACATGGTCATTCGAGACGGCCGAATCTCGGCGGTCGCCCCGGACCTGTCCCGGGAACCGGGCGTCAGAGTGCTGGATGTCTCGGGTCTCTACATCACGCCCGGCCTGATCGACCTCCACACGCACGTGTTTCACTCGACGGGCGTCCGCGACGCCTGGGCGGGCGATCAGAGCGTGCAGCCGGATGCCTTCGGCTTCCGCACCGGCACGACCACGATGGTCGACGCCGGAAGCTCCGGCTGGCGCAATTTCGAGACGTTCCGGCACTCGGTGATCGACCGCGCGCGGGTCCGCGTGCTGGCGCTGATCAACATCGCCGGCCTGGGGATGATGACCGATATCGTCGAGCAGGCCGACTTCAATCCCAAGGAAGTGGCCCGGCTGGCGGCGAAGCACAAAGAGGTGGTGGTCGGCGTGAAATCGGCGCATTATCAGAAGCCGGACTGGGAGTCGGTGGACCGCGCCGTCGAAGCCGGCCGCATCGCCGGCATCCCCATCATGGTGGACTTCGGCTACTTCCTCGCCGAGCGGCCCTACTGGCGGCTGGTGACCGAGCGGCTGCGGCCCGGCGACATCAGCACGCACAGTTTTCGCGGCCCCGTGCCGTGGGTGGACGAGAAAGGAAAGCTCTACAGCTACCTCAAGACGGCCCGCGACCGCGGCGTGAAGTTTGACGTCGGTCACGGCGGAGGCAGCTTCGTTTTTCGCAACGCGGCTCCGGCGATCGCCCAGGGCTTCTACCCGGACTCGATATCGACCGACCTCCACGGCGGCAGTATGAACGCCGGGTTGATCGACATGCCGACGACCATGTCCAAGTGCCTGGCCATGGGCATGCCGCTCGCCGAGGTGATCCGCGCGTCGACCTGGAATCCGGCGCGCATGATCCAGCGGGAGGATCTCGGCCATCTCAGCGCCGGCGCGGTGGCCGACATCGCCGTCTGGCGCCTCATGGAAGGCGATTTCGGGTTTACCGACGCCTCCGGCGGCGGCCTTCGGGGCGGCCAACGGCTCTTCTCGGAGCTGACGCTCCGCGAAGGACGAATCGCCTGGAACTGGAACGGGCGGGGAGCTTCCGATTACCGGACGCTTGGACCGGGCTACGGCGTCCGCCAGGGGATCGATCGCGTCATTCCGCCGAAACCGTGATTCGCCGGCGGAAGCCGGCGCTACCTCGCAGCGTCCGGGTCATCTCCAGTTGGGAAACAAATTGACCTTTCCCTGGGTGCAGTCTTCGATGAGCGAAGCGACCCGCTTTCGCCGCGCCAGGAGCTTCTCGAGCAAAGCTTCCAGTGAATCGGAGTCGCCGTCGAGCCACTCGGCGGGAACCTGGCGCAGAGCTTCATCGATCATGCTCTCGGGAAAGTGCATGACGCGGTCGAGCCACGGGTCGAAATCCGGCCAGCCGGTCACGCCCGCGTAGACGGTGGGCCGGAAATAGAGTCCCTGGAGGGGGGAGTCGGTGAAGGTCCAATTGGGTCCGTCGAAGACGTAGCCGTGGTCGATCATGTGGGCGACAAAGGCGCGGCGGACCTGGGCCGGCCCGGAGGAGCGGCCGGCGGGCCGGCCGCGTTCCGCCTTGGGCGGATCGGCGGCCCGTCGCTCAAACCAGTCAACGGTGAAACCGTCGCTGACAGGAGAGGCGGATTCCACCTCGGCGCGGAAGAAGACGGCCTGGCGGGCGTCGGCATTGCTCATCCACTTATCGAAGACGAGCATGCCTGGAAACTCGCCGAGATTGGCCACTTTGACTAGTAAAGAATCCGGCAGGAAGTCGTAGACGGCCAGGCTCGCCGGGTCGCCCGGATACTGGGAGCCGAAGTGCCAGCCCGGCGTCACCGGCACCGTTCGGCTCCCAAGTTGGATCGCCACCTCCGGATTCGCGGCCAGGAACTCAGCGGTTATCTCGATCACGGCCGCGGGCGCCGCCGCCAGGTTCAGATAGCGGAGAAATGTCGCGGCCACCCATTCATTGACCAGAATCCGGCGGTGCTGCGGATTGTTCTTGAACTTGACCACGTACCAGCACCCGTCTTCGGCTTCCAAAAGGTGGGCCTGGGCGCCGCCACGCATTTTGCGAAGCAGTCGGCGGGCTTTCAGGGGCATCGCGGGAGATCGGGCTGGCCCAGTCCGGCTAGGCTACACTGGAGGTATCTTAACTCACGCACAGGAGCGCGGCTGAACATGGCCGACGAGAACACGACGATTCAATTAGCACCCCGCGGCAGTGACGAGATCGCCCTTGAACTGATGAAATTCGTCGCCGTCACCACCGGCTACGGCAAGGGAGCGACCGCGGCTGGATTCACCGGCAGGACGGGCAAGACCGGGGAGGAACATGCGGACGCACTCCTCGAACTGTTCGCGCGCTGCCGGGCGCTCCTGCGGAAATAACACAGGCGCCGCGAAACCGGGTCCGGGCGCCTGTCGAGCTGGAGTCTCAACGAAGGCGTTACCTTCGCTTCTTGGCCGCCTTCTTTTTCTTCCCGCCTTTCTTGGCGGCTTTCTTGGGAGCGGCCTTCTTGGCCGCCTTCTTGGCTTTCTTTGGCGCGGCCTTCTTGGCTTTCTTGGCCGGAGCCTTCTTGGCCGCCTTCTTGGCGACAACTTTTACCGCGGCCTTTTTGGGGGCGGCCTTTTTAGCGGCTTTCCGGGCGGGCTTCTTCGGAGCCGGGGCGGCCGCCGCGGCGGGCGCGGGGGCGGGTGCGGCTGAAGCCGGTCCACCGATCACGGGTCCGGGTGTGCTTTCGAGTTCGTCCATATCCTCCTCATCCTCTTCTTCGAGATCGTACTCGCTGATGTCGGACTCCATCTCGATGTGTTCCTCATCGAAAACGAAGTCGTCATCGTCGTCGATGGGCGCCAGCAAACAGGAATCAAACATCACGGCTGCCTTCTGGTTGAGCTCAAGGTCGCGCTCGTTCCAGAAGTTTAGAATATCGCGTTTTCCGCCGAAGGCAAGGGCGAATATGAAAAAAGTTTCTTGAGGCGACAAACCGACTGGACGACAGCGGTTCTAACGTCTGACTACGACCGAGCCGCGCGCGTCCGCGAACCGCCTGGAAGCGTACGTTGCTTGCGTGGACCGCGGGGCGGCTCCGCGCACCGCCGGCTTTTGCGACGCCGGGCGCTTCAAAGGCTGGGTCTTTCGCGCGGGCTTGGCCGGGCTTCGGGCCTCCGGATAGCCGGCCGGGATTACCAGCAGATCGCCTTCCTCCGGCGTCATGGCTCCCTCGGGGTTTACCGAGGCGATCAATTTCTCCGACAGCCGATAGCGCCTGGCGATCTCCTCGACAGTCTCGCTCGAGCTCACGCGATGGAGCCGCCAGCTCGCCCGCCGCTGGCTGGGGATCAGATGGAGGGCCGCCAGTACCGGTCCGGCGCTGCCTTTGGGGATGCGGATCGAATAGCCGGCGGGCGCCACCACGCGCAGAATCGAGGGATTGAGTTCGCGGACCTCCGACAGGGTCTTGCCGAGAATGTCCGCGATCAGACCGAGGTGAGTCTCCTCAGACGCCTCGACGGTATCGTAGTCGACGGCCGGCTCCGGCGCCAGAGACTGGAGGTCATACTCCCGGGGGTTCTTGGCCATGATCGTCAGCGCGACGATGATGGGGATGTAGTTGGTGGTCTCGCGAGGCAGGACCTTCCGCTGGCGCAGGATCCAGACATCGGCGTACCCGGTCCGTTCGACGGCCCGCTGCACGGTGACCGGACCGGAGTTGTAGGCCGCCATCGCCAGATACCAGTCCCCGAATTGGGCAAAGAGGTCTTTCAAGTGTTTGGCGGCCGCCCGCGTCGCCTTTTCCGGATCCAGCCGTTCGTCGATCTCTTTGGTCTGGCGCAGTCCGTACTCGAGCCCGCGCGAGCGTATGAACTGCCACATGCCGGTAGCCTTCTTGCGGGAGACGGCGCGGGGAAGGAAGCCGGACTCAGCCTGTGCCAGATGAATCAGCTCGGGCGGCAGCCCCTCTTCGTCCAGGATCCGGCCGATCAGATCACGGTAGCGACCGGCCCGTCGGAGTCCCGCCAGCACAGTATTCCGGCCTCGGGTGGAGAAATACTGGATGTAGCCGATGACATCCGCGTTGACCTCGAGCGGCAGTTGCGACGCCGTGGCCAGAACCTGCTCGCGGATCTTCGGGGAGAGTCTGGGGTCGATCGGGAAGGTCTTCTCGAGGATGTCGTCGAGCGGCGACTTGTCGAAGATAGGCTCGGGGTTGTCCCGCGTCAGCTCTTCCCATTCGATCTGGTGGATGGCCTCGCGCATCTGGAAGAAACGCTGTTCGAGACGCTCCCGGCCCGGCAGGTTAGCCGGCGCCCGTAATAAGACTTCGACAGCCCGGTCGAACTCGGTCCGGGCGCGATCCCAATCGCCGGCCCGCTGGAGCCGGCGGCCATCCTGAAACGACAGCTCGGCGCTTTGCAGACGGCGGTCGGCTTCCGGAGTGGGTGGCGGGGCGACCAGCGAGGCCATCAACAGGTTGGGGTTCTCCCTCAACAAGAAAACCGGCTCGCTGATGGGGGGATCAGGCAGCGTGATGTCTCTGACAATCGGACGAGTCGAAGGGGGAAGAAAAGACGTAACAAACCCGTGGGGCTTGGAGGAGGTGCACCCGGCGGCCACCAGAAGAATTCCGGCCGGAAGCCAGGACGCGTTGGGTC